>Ga0116227_10010278_pt1 | contig 16433 bp, 15 predicted proteins | sample S1TSphgellanicum_FD_89693 | JGI IMG/M metagenome (GOLD analysis project Ga0116227, IMG submission 89693) | Host-associated microbial communities from peat moss isolated from Minnesota, USA - S1T2_Fb - Sphagnum magellanicum MG | ecosystem: Host-associated > Plants > Peat moss > Unclassified...
AAGAAGAATGGCAAGCTAAGGGTATGTGTCAACTACAAAGCTTTAAACAAAGTAACTAAGAAAGACCGATACCCTTTGCCATTTTGTGAAGAAATTTTGGAAGAAGTAGCAGGGCACAAGATGTACACATTTGGAGATGAGTACAGGGGTTACCACTAGGTGAAAATTGCTCCAGAAGATTAATTGAAGACCACATTCACCACACCTTGAGGGACATTTTCTTACACAATAATGCCCTTTGGGTTGTGTAATGCTCTAAGGACATTTCAACGTTTAATGAATAAGGTCTTTGATCCATTCTTGGGCCTTTTTCTACCGTTTTTCATTGATAACTTTGGAATTTATAATGATATAGCTTCTCACCTTGCCAAATTTGAATTAGTCTTTCAACACTTAGATAGTTCGGGAGTGACTTTGAACCCTAAGAAAACCACAATTGGTTTTTCAGAAAGGAAGATGGTTGGACACATTGTGTCAAAGGATGGGGTAATCATAGATCCTGAGAAGCTTGATAGGATTTCAAAACTTCCCTTTCCCACCACGAAGAAAGCCATTCGAAGTTTTTTAGGGATGGTGGGATATTATCGCAAGTTCACACACATGTTTGCAACAAAAACACGTCCTTTAACACGATTCTTGTGTGAAGATGCACCTGCAGCAATGGAGGACGAGGTGTCAAGACGGGCATTTGAATAACTGAAGTCAGCTCTTCAAGTTACGCTAATCCTTCGGACTTCAGATTGGAACAAACCATTTTTAGTATACTGTGATGCATCTGGAGAAGCAGTGGGGAGCACACTGTCATAATTGGACAAAAATGGGCACGACCATCCCATTCATTTTGCTAGCAGATAATTAACTTCAGTAAAGAAGAATTATACTATGACCGAACTAGAAGGTCTTGCAATTATTTTCTCTCTTAAGAAATTTCGCCATTACTTGTTAGGGTACAAGGCCAAAATAGTGACAAATCACAAAGCCTTAACCTACTTGGTCAACAAGCCCATTCCAAGTGGTCGACTTGCTCGATGGCTACTCTTGATGGAAGAATTTGACATTGACATTGTCCATCATCCAGGAAGGCGGCATGGCAATGTTGATGGCCTTACAAGAGCATACGAAGGAATGGGTGATGTTTCAGAGGATGGCGACTTTCCAGATGTGGCAATCCTGGCCATTAATGTAAAAGAAGCACCTAAAGAATATCAAGAAATCATTCAATACTTAGATGGCATGAGGTTTCCAGTTGGAGCCACGAAGGTAGTATGAACAAAAATTGTGCACAAAAGTCAAAATTACTCAATGATAGGCAATCAGCTCTACTTCCAAGGGAGGGATGGTGTTTTACGATGAACCATTGGAAAATGTGACACCTCACGTCTTTTGTATGAGTTTCATGATGGGTTCTGTGGAGGCCACTTTGCGGGACGAATCACTACAGAAAAGATTTTGTAAGCAAGTTACTACTAGCCCGCCCTCTTAAAAAATGCCCATGATTATTATAAGAATTGTGATGTATGTCAAGCCTATGCACAAAGGTCTACTGTGAGTGGCTTTTTACATCCCATACCACCATTAGGACCTTTTAAAAACTGGGGAATTGATTTAATGGGCCCATTGCCAATGACTAGGAGAGGGCATCAATTCATTGCGGTTGCCGCAAACTACCTCACAAAGTTTGCAGAAGTACGTGCCTTGAAGTCCTCAATGAAACATGAAGTAGCACGATTTCTGTATGAACGAATTTTTACTTGATTTGAGACACCACTTGAAATTGTTTCTGATAATGGTCCCCAGTTTTTGAGTGAGGTTATGGAAAACTTGTTAACACGCCTTGCAATGAAACATAGGTTTACCATTATGTATAAACCTAGCACTAATGGCCTAGTAGAAAAGACCAATAGGACATTGTGTTCCATGTTGGCAAAAGAGGCCGAGGTTCATGCAAACATTTGTGATTGGGATCTCAAGATCCACCATGTTGTGTGGGTTTACAACACCACATGCAAAACTACCACAAGGTACTCACCTTTTCGTTTAACCTGTGGGATGGAAGCGCTTTTACCCATTGAGCTAGAAGTAATGACTTTACACACTGCCACAACGATGAGACTTCCTTTGGATGAGTCTTAACGCCATCGATTGTTGCAACTTAACGAGTTGAACGGATTGTAGTTGAAAGCCCACCAATCCATTGAAGTCGCACAAGCTCAACAAAAAAAAGCTTTTGACAAGGTGAAAAAAAAAGAGTTCAAAGAAGGTGACCTTGTCATGATGTTTGACGTTCGACATCATCGCAGGGCTTATAAGAAATTGTTACCCAAGTGGTTTGGACCTTTTGTTATCAAGAAAATGTTTGTTGATAATGGATCTTATGAGCTTGAAAATGTTAATGGTTCACCATATCCAGACCGCATTAATCATGACAAATTGAAGAAGGTTTTGAATATGTGATTCCGAGGACGAAATCCATAATGAGTCTGGGAGTGATGTAACTTGATGTATTTACACAATTACTTAGGTAATTATTTAAAGGGGTAAGTCGAGTGGTAGGATTCCATAATTTGGTCTTGTGCACCATGTGATTATGTTTCCTTGTGATTAATTGTGGAATCACATGGGGGACCATGTGATTATGTTTCCTTATGATTAATTATGGAATCACATGGGGGACCATGTGATTTTGTTTCCTTGTGATTAATTGTGAAATCACATGGGGGACCATGTGATTTTGTTTCCTTGTGATTAATTGTGAAATCACATCGGGGACCATGTGATTTTGTTTCCTTGTGATTAATTGTGAAATCACATCGAGGACCATGTGATTTTGTTTCCTTGTGATTAATTGTGAAATCACATGGGGAACCATGTGGTGGATAAACTTTAGGAAGTTTCTTGATTAATTTCCTTTTGCTTGGTATATAAGTGGGTGTTTATGACCTTGAGAAACACCTTCACTTGTACAAAGTTATTGTATGAATGCAAAGTTTGTTAGAATTGAAATTTTGGTTTTTGAAAGGCTTTTGGTTTTAAATGGTTTTGGTGTTGTTTATGTTTAATTCATGGTAGGAGAATGGTGAGACTTGCATAGACAATTGAAGGGTGAGAATAATTTTACAACCAAAAACATAGATTTCATAGCTATGTAATAATCATACATAGTTTCGATTCCAAACCCGTTCGTGTTGTACAAGCACATATGACTTTCACTTGCCCACTAGTGGGTTTTAAGCCTACAACCTTTTTTTGAAATCCTGGGGCCCAACACAAATTATACCTTTAGGCCCTCACTTAGAAGGCGAACCCAATTCATTTAAAACCCAATTCATTTATAACATTAAACACAACTATGAAAACTATTAGTGCATAGAAGCCTAAATAAAACATTTCATGTTATTAAGCATATGTAACTAATGAAAAATGAAAATTTGTAGAGACTTACAATAGCTCCTACAACATTCGATATCTTGGCCCTATCAATGTTTGTTGCAAACAACATTTGATAAACTAAACTTTTCCTCACTCCAACTCATAGACAATAAAATTTGACTATGGAAAAAGAGAAACTATTTAAATCTCTCCACCTAAAGCTAATCATTACCATTCCAAAACCATTATTTCCTTTCCAAGCCTGGTTCTTTGCACATATTCATTTGCATGAAGAAAATTTTCTTCTGTATTTTATTACAATCTCCACTCAAAAAATGATTAAATTAAGCCTTTTACTACAATCCTTCAAATTTCATTTTTGGATTGTGTATCTTCCTTGACCCACATCTCCAATGTTTTTTTAATCATCTTGAACTACTTTCACTATTGTTGAGTGTCCAACTTTTTAAACTTTCACAACCGACATATCATCCACTGAACCTACTGCTGCCTCAAAATATGGAAAGCAGAGAAACAAAAATAAACTAAAGCATTAACATAATTAGGTTTCTAACAAAAATTCATCACAACTAAAACACTTTCATTTACTGTCCAACTCAAATATCATCTGATGGACCTACGACTGCCTAAAGATGGAAAGAACAAACCTAAAACATCTCAAATATTGCACAATCTGAGGGCCACTTTAGATGATGGCCCAAGGTTCAGGGCCCAATGAAATATAGCAATCCTATTCATTGAGAGCCATAAATTGGACGACAGGGTTTGAGATGGTCTTGATTGAGGCTAAACCTACATGGCGCCTCAATGCTGTAGTGAAATGATTGCAGCTGTTTAATATCATCCTGTTCCCCATCCCATGGGTCCATTCTGATGGACAGGAATGGTATTTATGTAGTAGTGCAGGGGTGGGCAAGTAAAGAGCCTAAGCTTCTCACATGGCAATACAGGCCTAAGGGGTTTTTTTCCCCCTCAAATTGGTGAGGTAGGTGGGTTGGCAATCATCCACAAGAGGGCCTAGCCAAATTTGACAACAGGCTATACAAGGAAGAACATAGTCTTAGGATTTGGCTATGTTCTATTCATAATGGAGAACCAAATGTCTAAATATGACAACTTTATGTCTCAGTAACGTACCCATACTCTACCAAGTTTTCATTAACCTAGATAAAAAAACGGTGAATTTGTTTTTTAATAGTACAGATTTTCATGCAACCAATAAGAGGGTTGCACATGCCCTAGGAGGTCTCGGCTTTAATTTTTTTCAGGAGGGGAGGTGGGTGAGAGGTTTTTTCTTTTTTTTTGGTTTGTTGTCACTATGCTATCACTATGTTCTCATCAAGTTCTCAATATGTTCCCCAAGTTCTTAATGTGTTCCCCAACACGTTCCCAATAGCACTTCACTTTAACCCCACATACGTTGACAAGTCTTGTTGTATTACAGGTGGGCCAAGCGGAGGAACTCCATGCTTCAAAAAGAAACTTTCTATTTTGGTGGAGACTTTGAAATTTCAATTTTTTTGAGTAAAGGGCCAATCAAATTGGCTCATTCCAAAAAAAAGAGAAAAAAGCTTGTGAGTCACTCCATGTAATTAATGTAAATCACAAGATAAAAAATCTGGTGTTTTTGGTGATCAATCTTAATAAAAAAGTCCATAACCTACCAGGATTCGCAACCACTTTTCTTTTGTTGTCAAGTGGCAACAATTTGCAATGAAAAAAAGCTACTGAATAGAGTACCTTTGATCAAAACTAGGAAGTTCCCCTTTGAAATCAAAAGACCATTTGACAATTACCTATCACTTGGTTGAACTTGGCAGACTAGTGTTTTTGACACATTCCCACTCAGTTGGGACCCCTAAAACCTAAACCTGGGGCAAGAGTTCAAGAAAAAAACACTTCAAAAAAAATACTCCCCTTCAAACCATATGCAACCAAGTTCATAAAAAAAAAACAAAACTTTAAGTGAACACCCTCTTGTTCCTCTTTTGTATTTTGGAATTTCAAAACACCAAAGAAGAGATTACATAGGCACACCCTGGAATAAACTTCACAACACAAGATGACCTAAACCTCATTCATATGGAACTGGGTTCAGGAAACAAAAGAAATCCCGACATAATATTTTATTGTTGTGCAATACATACAAGAAAGAAAGGACTAAGAAAACACATTGTGTGCCAGAGGTATCCGAATGCACGGTTCTTATCGTGTAAATTTGTAACGAGCGCGATGAGCCCCAACTACTTGGTCACGCAAAACTTGGATCTGTTTCTCGAGTTCTGTAAGCTCCAGATCCAAAGTGTTGCATAATTGAACCAATTTCTCGCCTTTCTCCCTCACATTCGGGTTCACATCCGCAATTTCAAGTCTTGATTCCGGTTTCGTATCGATCTCTGTTTGCAGATCGCTGATGGACGCAGTTAGGGTTTGCAGGGTTGAACCCTCGCTCAGTTTCTCAACAGCTGTACAGATCTCCCTCAATGCTGCGATGGTTTGCCTCACGTGGTTTCGTGTCCTCGTCAATTCATCTGCTTGGTCGAAGGCAACCGTCTCACAGGACCGCAAGAAAAGAATTGCGCCCAATCCAGGGATGGCTAAAACGGCACCCAAAATCTTCTCCCTCGATGTGTGACCATTGAGCATGAGTCCAACACCAGCAGCTATCACGAAACCTAGGGATGCCAACCCCGCAACAGCCACTCCAACAATACCACACGTGCCAAGGAATCGATTGTTCCACCCCAGTTTCGTGTTGGCTAGCTCGACGTCATCCAGGAGCGAGTCGTAACTCGATAAGAATTGATTAATTCGCTCTTCCATTTTGAGTAGACTCTGAGACAAATTCAGGAGTGTCCACAATCAAAGATTAGCATGAAGGTCATCTTTGAAAAGCAAATCTAGAAAGGCCATCTAGCTGTAACTTCTAGGTCGAAAAGATATGAGCGGATGTAGGTCCAAATGAACACTTTCTTTAGGAGAGATACATCCGAAAGCCCACCATTTCAATCTTTTAGGAAAGATCCATACGAAAAGATCGTATTATTCTCACCCATTCTGAAGCATTCATGTCAAACACACGCATGTCTTCTCTCTTTACGTTCCAATCACTGGTCGATGGTTGCGGCCTCTCCCGCCTCTGCAAAGCCATAAATTCGCGGGACACTTTGATATTTAAAAGTGTGGAAGTAATTCCAACCATACGGCAGAGATAGTTCAATAAAACAGGAAACTCCACTAGAGATCATTGAAACGCATTCTTGCCTCGAGAATAAAATGTAATCAATCTATCTTTGGGCCACACCCAAAATTTTAAAAAACTGTTGCTGCTTTTGAATGAGTTTGGGTGAGGATTAACCTGAACTTCTTGGACTTTGGCCAACCAATGAATGATGGGCGCTGTTTCAGTCGTGTCTTTATCAGCAGCATGGCCCCCCTCCTTGGCGTAGGCACATGTATCTTGAAGTTCAGCCACGGAAGTAGTTAAGCCATCCACTAGGTCAAGCGTACTCTCATTCTGCTTCCAAAATCGGGTCAGAACGTACTTCACCAGATTGCCAGTCTTGGTGAATAAAAAAATACCCAGAATAGTCTGAAGCTCGTTCCTCTTCCCCAGTTTCCTCGACCTGTGTTCAACAAGCGGCGCAGTAAGTTCCGACGAGTCCATGATCTCTGCAGAAACGCAGCTGTGTGCTAGAGACCAAAAAAAAGAGTCCTGGGGCTGACTTTCTACCACTCCTTCTCTATGTAAGTCTTCACAACTGCAAATGGGCTTCAAAACTAACGAGCTTGCATCTACCACTTCGTTCTCTAAGGTTCGTCTTCACAACTGCAAAACGCGATTCAAATCTAATGAACTTGCAAGCTAAGCTTTCGAGTAATCTTGCAACTTGTTAGGGACATAGAAACCTTGGGTACACGACAAAGTAAAAAACTCTTTGACACGGTACCTATTTATTCGGCTACAGAGACAAGAAGGTGCAGATTGTCGACAACAAAAACACCAGAAGCTTCATTGGAGCCACCAAAGTCAGACTGTGCTACCGATGATCACAAGAACCGCGGTGTGTTTCAAGAAGGAGCCAAGCTGCTGCCGCTGAAGCAGCGTTCTTTTTTAATGAATTTAGGGGTTTAGCCAAAAAGTGGCAATCAGACATAGAAGAAAAAATTGGGATCCGTATTAGGAAGATTTAGGAAGATTCTGTGTAACAACCGAATAGAAAGCTCAATTCTTTCATCTTCCTTCTATCTTTCATAATTTCTAATTACCTACTGGAAACCAAATATACAAATCTGGAAATTCTCACTAAATACAATTTTTTCCACTTGATCTGACTACTGAAACCCTTCCTCAGAAAACAGTTCATTTTCAAAACATATCATTTTAAGTTCTTTTTTGGCGAAAATTCGCGAAGTAAAAAAATGCTACCCTGTCCAATTTCAGCCTGGACGAGGTTCGTCGGTAAATAGCCCTTCCTCAGAAAACAGTTCATTTTCAAAAGAAATCATTTTAAGTTCTTTTTTGGCGAAAATTAGCGAAGTAAGAAAATGCTACCCTGTCCAATTTCAGCCTGGACGAGGTTCGTCGGTAAATAGCGTTTTCCTGAGGAAACGAAATGTCTGCAAATATTTGTGGTGGCAGCTTTATTTAGTTTTTTTACAGGCGGCCCCACGTCGCCCATGGGCTAGAAATCAAATTATGGAGCATAAATCTTCGATCATCCTCCCCTGTTTCTGGCTAAACACTAACAAAACATAGGATTCTGTGGATTTTACTATTCCTTTCTCACTTCCTGGCGAGTGAAAACCTCCTCCAATAACACTTTTTTTTTGAGTTTTCTGATATTTTCTTTCGCCAATAAATTGAAGACATCTAGAATCGACGCGTGTTCCCCGCAAGAGGAAGGTGGCCATTGCAGTGGTGGTTGCACGGCGCGCCTGCAAAGTCGTAAGTAGCACACCGTGTGGAGTTCTGGCAGCTGGTCGTCGTCTCTTCTGACCTCCAGCCCAAAAGTCTCCAGCATTAGTCGGACCATAAAGATCTGCAGAAAAAGAACACGTTTTACCGACGAATCGACGAATCTCATCTCGTCAAAGCAAAGCTCGCGGGAACCGGACGATCGCTTCTGTAGCACAGGCGAGTCGAGTTCCACAAAGCAAGCTTCGGAAACACATCATGCTTATGAGATCAGGGGGAGGCGCCTCCTTTTTGTCTGCAGACTTGAACTATCTCTCCACTGGTTAATTCCAGTCCCTTGTGTGATTAGCAGCCACAGACACACTGTCGCAGCTCTGGACTGGGCTGTGCACGCGTCTTGGCATCTTTTAAGGAACGTCAATATTGTGTCATGGTGTACTTTTGCAACGCTTTTGAATTATCTTTGCAAACGAACATCGAGAGCGATTTTTGGGAGTTGGCGCTTCATCAGTTTCGCGAGACTAGCTGTACTCGTCCCTGTGGCTGCGTCTACAGCAAAGAATTTCATTGCATTCAAGTTGAGCTTATTATACAGGAGGATGGGATCAATCTTCTCTAGAGCCAAGTCTGTCTCAGATCAAGATGAGAACGAACTGGAGAACATTGAGAATGTCTCGGAGGAGTTGAGAACGCTTGCAGAAATCGAGTGCCAAAGAATTTTGAATGCTGAAGATGGTAAAGTCTACTCACCATTTTTTTCAGTGCAACAAGTGTTGTTAAAGAAAAAGGAACATGAATTATGTATATTTTCCTCAAATGGTATAAGCTGTAGGCGATAATCTTACTGTAAGGCAATAAACATGGTCGAATCTTGCTCCAGGTTCCTTGAGTAAGGCCATTTTGCATCAATATACAGAGCTGGAGATGTTTAAAGATCTTGCTTTTTTTTTTCTTTTTTTTTCTTTCTCCCCTTCCAGGGGATAAAGCAGGCGAAGCTATATCGTCGGTTACGCATGTGTTGGAACACGTGAGAAAGTACAACAAAACTATCCTTGACATGGTAAAAGACGCGAATGTGGAAGCAAAAGAGGTTGCGGTCGAGGTTCTGAATCGCTACCGGCTTTGTAATGAGAAAACACTGGAGCTGGTGGATTCCTTGACTGCTTCCACTGCAAAACTACAAGATGCCAATGCGTTGTACAAGGAGGCAGCCATTGCAGTGCAAGGAGATGATCCCAATCAAAACAGAGAGCGCTTACAGATGTGGATAGCCAAAGCCAGAAGCGTTCAGGTTAGCCTTCATTTTTCTCACAAAATGCCTTCAAGTTGCACTCTCAATGCAAGCTGCTGATCATTTGCATTTTATATATAAATCCTAAATGACTTCAAACTCATTAGATCTACATCAGATGGCTGTTACCCAAAATTTATTGCCAGGATCTGCACCATACTGCAAACCTCGCGAGGCTGAAGAAGACTAGTTTGTCACCAGCGTCAGACTGTGTAACTGGTCATATGCAAGCATCAGACATTGAGGGAGTTTAGATTTTAGAACTTCACCTTAACAATCTTCCTCGCCCCTGTAATTCTCCATGTAATGAGAGAACTGCACCGGATGGTTGTTAACCCAAAATTGATTGCCAGGATCTGCACCATACTGCAAACATCGCAAAGCTGAAGAAGACTGTGTAACTGGTCATATCCAAGAATGAGACATGAGGGAGTTTAGCTTTTAGAACTTCTCCTTTACCGAGTGTTATTTTCCTCACCCCTGTAATTCTCCATGTAAACTCGTGACAGGTTACCTAAATAACTTCAGCTCACAAATATTTTCACTTGCAGGAAGCAGCATCCACTAGTGATCAGAAAAATGATGGGAACAAGCTACCTCGAAAGGATTGGAGTTCGACCAAGGTGAGAATGGAATTTTTTGTGCTGAATGAGTTTACATTAATAACAGACCTTTCTTCCAAAATGTGCTCCCTCCCCCCCCATCTTCTGTGTACATTCTACCTCATGGATCTGTGGAGTTATAGCTTTTTGAGCACTTTTGTGCACACATCAGTTTCTTTCTTCCTAGTGTACCTGCAGTCTTATACTAGCTTAGAGAATTTCTGTATAGGTGAATGGCAGGTCCAGAGGGTAAGTCATTTTGATGCGATGTAAGGTGCCTTGCATTAACACTGAGAAGATGACAGGATAGTATTCCATTGTTTGAGGGCATCAGAACAAGGGCAGTAGCCCAAGTTCCCAATCCCAAAAACAACAGAATCCCCAGTGTGACCTGTCATTAGGACCTACTTCAAAATCTGACCCAATTTGAGATGTCCGACAAGGTTAATATGCTTGGTTTTTGTTTGGTAAGGAACCTCCAAATACACAGGAAAAATTAGGTCAGGTTCTTAAGAAATCATTATCAGGCTACTCTTGACACTCCTTGGACATACTGTTTCAGATTTTAACCGATATGGAGGATCAAGTTGATGGTGTCATAAAGTCTTACGAGGAGCTCCGTAAGTATATTGAGCTGGCCAAAACCAAGAGTTCTCAAGAATTCCGGAGAACCCTAATATTTGAGGTTGGAAGAGGCGTAGTGGCCCTCACCCTACTGGGCCTCCTATGCAGTGGTGTCACCTTCTTACTTATTTCTGCTCGACAACCAGCTTTGCTGCTAAGCATTCCCACCATTATTGGAGTTTTGTGCACAGGGTGGATAGCCAAATCGGGCACAAAAAAATGTCGGGCAGCTTGGAAACATCTTGATGAGATTCTTGCCAAGCTCAATGAACATGATTATGAAATCAACCTCGACAGGGAAAAACTCGTGTTCACAAGATCAACAATTCTTCAAGTCGAGGTAGCACTGATGCAAGTGTGGAATAAGTTTGACATTTTGAAGAACCCGAACACTGATCCAAAACGGCTGAGTGAGATCGGTGAACAGCTAAGATCCAGATGTGAAAAGATGGACAAACACTTTACAGATCTGAAAACACATATTGAAAATCTCCGCCAGCAAGTAGTGGACGCACATCGCTATATTGTTCAATCTAGAAGAGGTAGGGCTTAATCCCCCTGTGCAAATGGATCCCCAACTCAACTAATCTGTTCCTTTGGGGACCTAGAGTGGAGATAGGCTTGGCTATGGAGTATTGACCAGTGTTGGCCAGTTATTGATATTTTTCAATATCACCAGGTTGGTTTTTTTTTTGAAAAAACCAACTTTCAGTGCCAGTTAGTTTATCAAATCAATATTTTAAAAAACATTGGGTGCCGGCTCGGTTATCAATATCATTAATATTTGTCTGCAAATAATAACAAAGAATGGTTCAATGCAAATACTTTTTCAAGGATAATTTGGAAGCGTGGATGCAAAGGGAATTTTTTTTATATACATGGGCATACATGGTTGGGAAGAAGAGAGGTTTGTAAAGGGAGGAGAGATTCTCTGTCTCACATCAAACATGTATCCACATACAGAGAGAACAATCATTTTCATCCATGTTGTGTAATTTGGTCATATGGTTGATTTCATCCATGTGATATTTTTGTTCATCCATGTTGTGATTTTCTTGCCTGAAATTCATTGTCATCCATGTGCAATAGATTTCATGAACATTATCCATGTTATCATGAAAATTATCCATGGATCACACGGTTCACTTGTGTCATTAATAACATCTGTGTGTTACCATTTGAGGTCAAATCAATTTCTACATGTTCAATTTGATCCAAACTGTCTCATTGACGTAATTTCACTTCATCCACTTTTCTGATTTGATTGCAAAACACAATGTCATCTATCATGAAATTTCCTAAAGGTCAATTATGTATGTGATAGACTTTGTCCATACAACCATTTTATTCATGCAACATGGTACGATTAGTTCATATCCGTATGGTCACATGTTATCCATCTGTGCACAATGGTGTAGTTGCCATCAGTTTTATCTATGACCAATTTTTCATGTATGTGCTGTGCTTCATTGTTGATGTTTAGATGGGGTGTTATTATATTCATGATCTTCAAAAACACTCCAACAGTTTTAATTTTTCCTTTTCATCCCTCTTCTTTCTCTCTGCCTCCCTCCCTCCAAAAATCTCAGCAAAGAAGTCGCGGGAATGCTCTGTTAGGTTTGAAAGTAAACAAACTAGAGGCAGTGGGCTGAATCCTTGTGGCCAAAAGGAGGTGCAACTCAAGTAGACAGTTGCTCTAAGCTATATACATCATGTTTCTTAATTCCTCTACATCACTCAACAAATTGATGACTCTGCAGACAGAAATCAATCAAAGCGTTGGCTCACCACCATATATCGACTCTTTATCTATGTTTTGGATCCAGACAATCACAGAGCATAGAAATTTTTAGTACTTGGAAACAAGGCAGATACTCACACCTTCAACAGAAGAACTCCCTGGAATCTTTTCAATAGACTATGTGGATTCCAAACACTGTGTAATCCAGTGCAGACAAAGCCAATTGAAGAATTGTGTAATTGCTGACACCTGTTCCAACAGATAGGACTAATTTGTAAGGAAGCTCTGCCCCAGACATTTCACCAAAGATACTGTCAGGATGCATATTATGTTTACAACATGCATCACCACTCAGCCAGAAAAAAATTCAGAAAATATATTATCATATGTTTCATGTGTTTACAAAAAGTATGAATATGGATCATTTCTGCTCTTGTGAAATCACAGAGAAAACTCCACAACACATTGAAGGTAACTCTTCCGTCAGTTCCAGGAATTAAACCAAATCAAACAATAGAATCTAAATGAGTGTAGTGATAACCTTGTGACTGTCACCAGGCAACAATCCAGTGTTTTCAGAGCTCAGTTACACAGTTGGACAGGATGACATAGGAATTGCATGCACCAAGCTCATCTAGCCCAATGGCTAGGGGTTGAGATAACCCAACTGAGGACAACAGTTGGTTAGAACCTAGCAACCTCCAAGTCCTGGGGGGGAAAGGGTATCAACTACATGGTTTGCCCCCAATGGTGGATCAAAATTTCTCACCTTCAAAAATGGAGGCAACTGGGCAATTATCACTCGGAGCTTCGTGACCAGATCAGGATGGCCTTCACATCCTGATCCTAAAGGTAATCAGGATCCTCCATACACATCAAGCTTCCATCATTCCAACGGACTTTCCTGGCTCCACTTTGGACATAAGGAGTTTACAAGAGGTGCTAACCCTGTTTTGCTTTGGAACGAGAATGCTGCAAGTCCACTACTTGCTTGCGCAGAACTTGGATCTGATTCCCCAGTTCTGTAAACTTTAGGTCCATTGTGTTGCATGCCCCAACCAAACTCTTGCCATTCTCCTTCACTTGCTCCAGATTATCCAGGTTCTCCAAAATGTCAAGCCTTGTGTCCACATCACCTCTTGCTGTCTGGCCCTTGTCAATGGATAAAGGGTTGAAAGCGATCAATTGATCAACAGTTATATGGATGCTGTTCAACATGGTGATAGCATCCTCTACATTGTTTCTTTGCATCACCAATTGTTCTTCTTGCTCAGGGGTAACAATTACACACGACCAAAAGAATGGAGTGGTAACCATGCCAGTGATGGCCAAAGCCATACCTGGAAGCATAGTGCCACGAAAGGCAAATGCAACACCAGCTATCACAGCACCTACTGGTACCAGCCTCAGAAGAGCCACTCCCAAGACACCACACTTGCTGACAGCTTTACTCCGCTCCAATTTCTTACTGGTCAGCTTGATATCGCTCAGGAGCTCATTGTAAGACTGCAAAGTGTGATCTATTTCCTCTTTCATGTCCCGTAGAGTCTGAGACAAATTCAGGTTTGTCTTGGTTAAATGTGACATGATTGTAGACTCACAGATAGCCTGCAACTGAGAGATCTGGATGAGTAATCACCTGAGATTTCAGGCAAACCATTCTACAAACATGTGCATGCTGAGTTTCTGTCACATTTCTGGAAGCAATGGGAAGACTCTGTCATGATTTTGGCTAACCCTAAAGAGACAAATGATATTACAAAGTAAAAGAGCAGATCCATGAATGGAATAACAAATTGTGAAGAGACATATATCGCTCAATACAGATCCAAATCAGTCCAGAGAAAGTTCATTACTCACCTGTTGTGAAGAATTAGTGACGACTTCAATCTTGTCTTCCTTCTTGATCGACTCATCAATGGATAGTCGTGGCCTCTCCCGCTTCTGCAAACAATGAAATTCCGAAATGAACTCAATAATATTGAATCAAGTGTAGAAGAGGTAATCAAGCTTTAAGGAGGAGAATCAAAGAAAACATGATAAACGTCAGAAACTTTGCCGTTCTGATTTGTCCTGTCACGGCCATACCTAATCATCTTTGATCTGTTTGTGCCTCCCCTGAAGAGCAAAGATTCTATTATTAAGTTCGGGTGGAAGATAACAATTGAAACTAATGTTCACCGATCGTATGAGAAAATTCTCGAGATAAAAAAGCCTTAAACCTGAACTTGCTTGGCTTTGGCAATCCACTGCGTAATGTCATCTGTTGCATCAGGACGTCGAGCAGCCGCATGACCTGCCTCCTTCCGGTATGCAAATGCATCTTGAATGTCCGCCGTGGAAGAAGTCAAGAAATCCACCAGGGCCAAGGTTTCCTCGTTGCAGTGCCAAAAGCGGCCCGACAAGCCGTTCACGCTCATGGCTTCACGGTTCTTCCTGACTCCAGAAAGCGGCTCATAAATCGTATGCTCCGCCATACGATGCTTGTTCGGATGCAATTTTGCAAGCTCTCCACTCGTCGCACTGGCTCTACAGAAAACTCCTCCCATTCTACCAGAGTCTGCTGAAACGCGTAATATATTTGTCGGAGTTGACAGTTTTTGCAGAAAGCATTTCCGAACGTCCCTGCTTCACTACCACTGTTAGAGGTCTCGACTCTCGAGGTTTGCCTCCAAACAGTCTGACGAGGGTGTGCTCCGGATTCGCCACTTTTTTCTCCATCTTTCTATAAATGATAGCCACTTTGGCTGCAAAGCAGATTTCCTAAACAAATTGTTGCAGATGCAGGTCGAGACTCGAGAGTGGTTTCTTTTTTGGCAATTTTGGTTTCGCACTGTGGCTACAAAAGGAATTTGGAAAAAATTGGAAAAAATGGCCGAAGTTTCGGAAACAGTTTTCAATATAAAAAACACCGGTCTAGACTCTAGACTCACGGGGTTTTGTTTTCTTTGAATTCTGTGTTCTCAAAACTTTCACGACTTTCCCAAACTTTTGCAAATTTTTCTTGAATTTACACTTTTTAAAACAACATTTTCCAATTTTTTCCAATTTTTTTTGTACCCATAGTGCGAAAATTCGCCCATAAAAATTCACTGGGACTGGAGAGCCTTCAGTGTTGGGCAGTTCTTTGAATTTTCAAGAAGTGCAAGTTCCAGGCCCTGTTTTTTCTTGGGGCGAATTCTGCAATGTGGCAACAAAATATAATTGGAAAAATTTGGAAATCTCTGTTTTTTAGGGAAAATTCGAAACATATGCCCAAATATGGGGAAAATTTGCAAAACTGCGGAGAGTAAAAGAATTAAAACAAAAGTACCCTGATTCTGGAATTTGAAAAAGAAAAAATCAGAATCAAAGATCACCTGGTCCATTTGGATGCTGAGAACTGGGCACATGCTTCTTACCTAGAATCCACTTATGGTGACCAGGTCAGAACCAAAAGTAGCAGATTACGTACATACCAGCTGATGAACACAAGCTGTACAATAGAATCTGAATACTCATATGCACATCAGAGGTATTTGCAAGTGATCACAAATGTTCAACTTAGGCAATCTTTGTCAAGGTTCAGATGTTCAAACCATCGTTTGGAGGTAGAGTGTGGCAGGCATGCAAAGTCTGAGAGTGTCTCGAGGAGAGATAGGATTTGTCGTCTATGTTCCCTAGGAGCTGTTGAGGATGAAGACCACTTGTTATTAGTGTGCCCAGCTCACCATGACATTCGTTACAAGTTTAGTCAACAGTTAAGGAAACAATTGACACCGTGCAGCTTACTTCCTGAATTGATGCATTCGGCTAATCAGAAAGCGGTAGCTTTGTACTTAGTTTCTTGCCTAGACAACAGGAGTGTTTTGATCAAGTCAACTTTGT
>Ga0116227_10010279_pt1 | contig 16432 bp, 15 predicted proteins | sample S1TSphgellanicum_FD_89693 | JGI IMG/M metagenome (GOLD analysis project Ga0116227, IMG submission 89693) | Host-associated microbial communities from peat moss isolated from Minnesota, USA - S1T2_Fb - Sphagnum magellanicum MG | ecosystem: Host-associated > Plants > Peat moss > Unclassified...
CTTCTTATAGAATGGGTTACCCAAGATGAAACTGGGTAGTAACTCAGTTGAGGATCATCCACAACCGAGTCATAACAGGCATCCAGTGGATGGTGCACTGGTGGGTGCTGGTTCATTGTGGCCTTACTTACTACTTTGGTCCAGTTAAACCTTCAAAACCAGAGTCTCGTACTGGTGGTATCAGGGTCCAAGGCTGATTTTTGACTGGTATGTGGCAGGTATAAAAACCTGGGGTATTGGTACTGGAGAGTCTGGTATAAGGCAGACAGGCATGTAATGTACCTTGGTATTAGGTACCTCAGGGTCATACCCAACTGGTAATGTTTCTTCCATACCCAACTGGTATTGTTTCTTCAGTACCCAACTGGTAATGTTTCTTCAGTACCCAACTGGTAATGTTCTTTGATACCAGTACTATATACCCAGGTTGCACTCTATATACCATTATGACATTGGTTTTGAAAGTTGAAAACCAGCAAGTGGACAACAACACTGACACAAAGCTCTTTGGGTCCGGATCTAGTAAGAGGCTGAAAGTGCAGTTTGGTTCCCCTTTGAACTGACCAATATAATATAATAATATATATTGGTGCAAAACTGAAAACACTCTTTTATATTATTTTTTGATCTTGTAATGTTGTCTTTGAGAAAATATTGTTTTTTAAAATTTTAGTTTTACTACTACTACTAGTAGCAAACTACAATGCAAATGAAGTGTTTGGTGCAAACTTCAAAACACTCTCTTCTTATGTATTTGGTTTTAAAAAAAAATTGAAACAAATGGAATGAATCCATTGCAGGAAGAAACAGAACACTTTCTTATGTTTTGATGTTATGATGTTTTCTCTGAAAAATTAAAATAATAATAATAATAAAATAATAAAATAATATATATATATATAGTTTACTACTAGTCACATACTACCATGCAATGAAGTGTTTGTTTGAAGCATATGACATTTGCAATTGCTTTCCAAGAGAATTATTGCATTGAAGTTAGGAAGCTTTTGGATTCAATGGATGATGGGTCCATCTACCGTAGTACCTGAACGATTTCAGCAACAAACTGCAGAACAATTAATTAAATTTTAAATCTTAATTTTGGCATTTGGTTTTTTAATTCTGAAAATTTTGACAGGTAATGGTTATAAAAAATAATAAACTTTCTCTTTTAAGGTTATGAAATAGTCTAGTGTGTCTAGACTCAGTTTGCGGGTTTCAAACCTTCTGGTTGAAATTTTGATTTAATTAAAAATTTGACACAAATTATAAATAATTTTTCAAAAATTTGGCAAAACAAAAAATAATTTAATTTATGTTGAAATCCTTCAGGTACTATGGTATTTTGAGTTTGTGTGAACTACCATCTCTTTGCAATTGGACACTTGGGAAAAAACCTTGTGGGGGGTTTTTGTTGATCTCATTTTTTCTTCTTTCAAAGAATATCAGCATTGTGTTCATGCATGTGAATAATAAGGCAATTTTTTTCTTTTTTCATGTGGTTTTTCAAGTGACCTTGCCATAAAGAAGAATGTGGCACATAATTTGGGAATTTTGAGTTTGTTGGTTGTGAAGATAGGAGAATGAGTTCCGAGGATGATGAATTATTTTCTTACTCTCATCCACCACAATTGACATGAACAATTAGTTAAAGGGATTTGTGGGGAAGGGATTGGTGAAGGTTTGTGAGGGTGGATGGGATATGACAGAAAAATTTCAGACTCAATGGATGATTTAGCAAATTCTCCCAGCCAAACCTAAATAAGAAAAGCCCCCAATTTCAGGATCACATTAAATGAGTCACTTGAAAATTTGGATGGAATCCAAAAATCATTCATGTAAGACAGTCTTCTAGAAGCAAGTGATCCACTTTACATGGATGGAAAATGTGAAATGGGGCTTGGGGAACATAAAAACAATCAACACAAGCATTATTACTACTCCAGATAAGTGATTTTTCTTTGGAAATTTTTTTGTTTTTTAATTTAAAAATGAGGAGAATTTTGGTGAAATTTGGGGTTTTTGGGTAAATTCGACTAATTTTACTAATTTTTTCGAAAAACTCACCAAATTTTTGAATCTAAAAATTGGAAAAAAAAACGCTACTTAAGATTGGTTATGAGAATATTTCAGAATTATGACAGAAGAATACAATTTTATGATGTACAACTTAACAGAAATTTCAGAATTACTAGTGTGGCCTATGCCCTTGAGCACATATTGTAATATGGGATGAATTTTTAAAAGGCAAATGGTACACCTCCTTTAACCTAAGTTTGAAATCCAATTCACATTAAAAATATAAAATTTGATTATTATTGAATTTTTAATGACACAAATTACTCAAAATTCTATAATCTCTTTGGTCTAAAAATTATAAAATCACCTCCATGCAACTCTCCTCATCAAGAGCTTTCCAAGTTCCAATTTCCAAGAGCATGCCAAAGTTTCCTTGTAATTTTTAAATTTGATTTTATTAGATTTTCAATCACAAAAAATTCAAAACTCAATAAATCTTACTTGGGGGCAGGTGTGTGTGTGTGTGTGTATATATATAGATTTTAAATTTTTTAAGTTTTTAAAATTTAAAATTTTTTTCCCCCAATTTTGCAATATAACAAAACTGGCGATCATCCTTTTCTTTTTCCCAATTTTGTTATGTGACAAAACTGGTGATCATCCACAAGAAGATTTGGCCAAATTTGGCTACAGACCAGATATGAAAGTAGAAATTTTTTAGAATCCTTTTTATATATTTGGCTACCTGCTGAACTTGTTGTAGAAATCTGGCGAATTAGGGGACTCAGTTTTAAAAAAATAAAAAAATCCTTTTTATGTGTTGATATCATATTTTTCAGGTTAAAAACAAGAGAATTCGCCAAAAAAAACACTGGGTGAGATAAAAATTCAGGTGGGATACATCATACAAATTAAAACAGTGTTTTATATTTTGACAGATTGTGGTGTGTTTTTTGACCCAAAAAATGGGGGAAATTTTTAGTTTTAATTGTGTAAATTCGACTAAAAAATTACTATTTATTGGAAAAATTCGCCAAATTTTCCATATGAGAAGATTGAAAAAACTAAAAATAAATTCTGGTAGGCAGCCTAACTAACAATAAGAAGGGGAAAATATATTTTCCAACAAAAATACAAGAAAGCAAAGAAAATAAAAAACCCAAAAAAAAGAGAAAAAAAAGGGAAGTAGCCTAAAATTGTTAAGATTGAAGTAGTAGTCCATAGTAGCTAGGGCTAAACTTGGCCCCGAACGCCATGAAGTTAAAAGCGCGCCAAAACAATGGGCCTGGCCCCCTGCCTTTTTCTCTGCCTGCTTTCCCTTTCTCTTTTCGCTTCTTCTTCTGCCGCCATCCAGTCTGTTTTTTCCCTCCCTCTAATTTGGTCCCCACTCCTACTAAATCTACCGCGCCTGCGGCCAGACTCTGCCATTTCCTCTCTCTCTCTCTCTCGCATACCCATTGTGCGTGATTTTTGTTTCTCCAATACTCAAGAGGTTCATTCAGTTTGTAATCCATCTCTTGTCGTCGTCGTCGTCTTGAAGAGTGTGAAGTAGTACTAGGAATCGTTGATTCGAGTTGGCTGCATTTTTTTGGGTTTTGTTAGTAGTTGCTATTTGTGGCCGTAGCCAGGAAGGAGGAGGAGGAGAAGGAGAAGGAGATGGTGGTGATGATAGAGTAGCTTAGTTGATTGCATTGGGGGTTTTTTGTTTTTTTCTGCTTGCAGATTTGTTTTTTTCCTCAGTCTGTGTTTTCAAGACTCGGTGATCGGGCTTTTACGTACTGTGACGAAGAAGAAGAAGAAGAAGAAGCATGGGAGTGTGTTGGAGTTGGTGATTGTGGTGGTGATGCTTTATCTGACTCTTTGTTTTTGTTGTGTTTGTTTTTTTCGTGGTTGCTGCATTGGAAGGGAGCTGAGTTCCATCGGCTGTGCCGCAATCTTTTATGTCCTGAACTGTACAGAAAACAATTTGGGAACGTTTGTGCTGGGTGGTGTGCGGATAGACAGAGTGTTGACCTAGCTCAGTTTTAGAGGGGTTTTAGATCGTTTCTGAGGAGATTTTGTAGGAGGGTTAAAATCTTGTTGGAATTGTGGGGACCAGAAGAAGCGCAGTCAGTGGGTTGTGATCACAACTGCAGTTGTGTTTGTAGGGTGCCTTCTTTTTTTGTTCTGTTCTCTTGGGTTTTGCTTTGCGGTAGCTTGAAAGTGTTGCAGTATCTGGAGTAAAGGGAGTAGCGGACAGAGAGGCTGCATTGGCGGATGGTGAGGCTTTTTCAGGCAGCAGTAATTTTGATGAACAGATAAAGCATAGACTGGAGGGCAATGCGCAGCTCAGAGATGGCGAGTGTTGAAATCTGCCATGCCTAAAAAGCGTAGGTAGAAGTCAAGAGAAGGAGGTCCTGTACTCAAGGATCATGGCGCCCAGTGTTGCTAGTCTGTATTGCGCCGAAGAAGATGTGAGCGGGGCGGGTGCATGGGATTCTTATGAAGAGGAGAGGAGAAGGGAGAGTACCGGGGGGATCCAAAGATTGACCACCATCCATTTCCAACCTGTTGTGTTGCTGGATTTCCCCGTTGAGGATGAGGATGCTATAGCCATGCTAATGAAGAAGGAGGCGTGCTACATGCCGGAAGCTGAATACTCGGGCAGATATCGTTCCCGCCTCCTCAATGCCGGAGCTCGTCAAAACGCCATCCGCTGGATGTTGAAGGTTTTTGCTTTCTTTGCTTTCTTTCTTTCTTCACAACATGAGCAGCTTCTTGGATTTCACCACCTCCATTCTTTTCACAATGTGCAGATATAATATACATTCCTTCTTTCTCGCCCATCTTTTTCCAAGCTTGCTCTGTTCTTAGCCATCAGTCTGGAACAGAAGCTCTGCACTATGACCTCACTAAGAGAAGATCAGAAAATAGCAGAGCACATGTTTGAATAACTGCCTGGGTTGCAATCTGTGCGAATGCTTTCAAACTGAACCTACAGTAAAAACATTTCTTTGTACTAGCACAGTTGGATTTTCTTGTAAGCAAATTGTGTGATGGCCTGAGAAAAAAAAGTGCAAAGAAGAACCTGAGTTTTCTTACATGATCCAGCTGTGCTGATGATGATGACAGGTGCAAGCATATCACAATTTTGTTCCCTTGACAGTTGCACTTTCTGTAAATTACATGGATCGATTCATGTCCCGCCACCATCTGCCGGTATGGTAAAATATGCTTCATGCATTCTTGCATGGTCTCTTCTCCATGTGCTGAAGTAGGGAATGCACACATGCTTTTGTCCCTAAAGGTTTTGTCTGCCAACAGATGTGCATGGAGTTTTTATGCTGCTGTTTGCCTGTTTTTGCAGCAAGGCAAAGTTTGGATGCTTCAGCTTCTGTCAGTTGCCTGTATGTCTCTGGCTGCAAAAATGGAAGAGACAGAAGTTCCCATCCTCGTGGACTTGCAGGTTGAATCTTATACCGTTTGCAGGTTTATTGCGAGAGGTTTTGTTTTTTCTGAGCAGATTACAATGCAGTGTGGCTATGATGATTAGTTTGGATGTTGCTTTTGTACTGGGAGAATGATGCTGAGTGTAGAAGTTCTATGATATGATGGAAAATACAGGTGGAGGATGTTGAACACATTTTTGAAGCACATACCATCCAAAGAATGGAACTTCTTGTATTGTCGACACTGGACTGGCGAATGAGCTCTGTTACGCCATTTTCATACATTGACTACTACTTTCACAAGCTTGGCATCAGCAACATGTTACTGCGGGCTCTCTTATCACGAGTCAGTGAGATCATATTGGCAACATTGAGAGGTGCATATTTCTGTTACAGACATTTGTAGTGTTTTCATTTGTGTTTGGTGATGATATCTTCTACCTGTAATGTGATACCTGATTGTTTTTGATGGTCTATTTTAATCATAGCGAATTGATGTTTCATTTGTTTGCACTAGAGGTGTGAAAATCTAACACCCATGATTCTTGAATGTTTCACAGAAACAGCATTTCTTGTATATCAACCCTCTGTGGTAGCGGCTGCAGCTACCATCTGTTCACTTGAAGAAGTCACAGCCCTACAAGCTGCCGATCTTCATCAGCTCTTTGTTGATTTATCTATTGACATGGTAAGGATCACAAACTTTGTGCTGTTGCTTTTGAAATCAGAATTTTTTTGATCCTATTGCTAGGATCTGATTATTTTCATTGTCAAGTCTTGGATCTAGGATCTCACATGAGCTTGCTTGGTAAACAGGATGCACTGAAGAAGTGCTATCAGGATATGCAAGACCATGTGGTTGATTCAAATTGCCAGCACCAGCTTCCATCCAAACGGAAGGGATTCTGGTGCACATCAGAACCCTTGAGCCCAGTTGGAGTACTGGAAGCTGCAGCAGCTTTCAGTAAGACTGCCAGTGAGAGTATGACAGGTTTGTGTCATGAATCAAGTCTGGATGTCAGCTTAGGTGTCACACCAACAACTGCATACAAGAGAAGAAAGTTGGATGATTTTTGTAGTAGCATTGCTTGGTTATAGCAGCAGCACAGCAGAAAACATCTAGTAACCTTGAGCCTTCTTCTGCACATTTTGAACTTCTCTTGTTAATCTCAGAGTCACAATATTTGGGTCTATAAACTGGACCTTCTCTTCTTTGAAAGTTTGAGGTGCGAAATGCCCAGAGAGACTAGAGCTTTGAGCTTTAGTTTATGATGACAACAATTAGCCAGAACCCTGGAAGGGTAGTTGTTGCTAGCTTCATGTTTCACTACAAAGTCTGGATATGTTAGCAATGCATGAACTCCACGGCAGGTATATTCTTTCACCATTTAAAAGTTCATCACAGGCAATGTGTGTGGTGCTGATATAAACACACACATGCGCCTCAGTGATAACAATTTATTTCATGATCAATTTATACAACCATCACCACAGCATCCATCCTTTGGCATGCACAACACTGGTATTCACAAGCTGTGCAAGTGTCTGCTGGGTGATGATGAATGACAATGTTCAAACTTACTTACACTCCCATTGTCTAGTGTTGCATTTTGCACTTGACAATTTTCCAATTACCTGTTGTTTGTACCCTCATATCATACTAGGTGCAATAAAATTCTTTCTCCATATGCTTAAGGTTTATGAGGTGTCACTGTTGCATTCAGTGTGTTGCTCACAAATGCTTTCTCTTTTTGCATAAACTGAAATCAGCATTCGGATGGTGAAAATTCTTACATGTATGTATCATGTTTGTATAATTTTGAAATATAATGTATGTCAAAAAGGCTTAAAATCTTCAAACATGTGTGTATTTTGGAAGAGTCATGGTCATTTATGTGATCATCTCCACTTTTGCACACAAATCCAGGAGTTGAAACATAATTAATTTGTCAAGAAAATCAGCAGCAATTTTTGAGCAGCAGCTTCAGCAAAGCTCAGTATGTGTGACTATGCAAATTAAAATTGGATTAGGAAAAGACAAAACATGCTGGTTTGCCTGGGAAAAATGGTTTTGGATCTGCATATTTGCACATTTTGCTGTGGCTGGTACAAAGCACTGCAAAGTGTCATAAATATGATCTGACTCTTCCTCCCTGTTTCTGATTCACCGATCATAATGATTGGTCCATGTGGGTTAGTATTAGTAGTCTCCCACCTATTTGCAGTCTCCGTTTCGGTTTTATGGGTGAGGTTGGAAGAAAGTAAATAACTAAACTTGGATGTGAAATATCTTTGGTGGGTGAACTGAGCACTCCTGGAGTTGCTCGTACAGGTCCGCCCTCTAAATGTGGACGTGAAAAGGAGTTCGAAAAATTAAGTCAAAAGTATTGAGAAGGCATCTGGTCCATTGACCGGGTGCCCATGGAAGCAGAAACAGCTTTGGCGACTTTGAACAGTTTGAAACAGCAACAGAGAAACGGTTCAAAAAAGGCTGATTAAATGCCATTGCAGCAGCTTTTCTGTCTTAACTAACTTGATTAATTATACTCACCTTAATCATACTCTATTAATTAATCAACTTTAACATACGTGTGAAATCCAGCTCCCTTTGACGATGTACATGACGATGCTCCCCGCTCCGTTTGCAGTGCAGAGCACACAGCCAGAAACAGATGGATGAGAATGGGGAGAGACAGAATGTGTGTTAAACTTATTAGTAAATTTAAAAAAAAACCACAACAATCTCTCTGTGTTTAGGATACTACAATACATGAATGACAGGTAGCAGAAGAAGCAGCAGCAGCAGCAATGGGATCATGGGTTCGTGACTGCTAAAGGTCTGGAGCTGCTGATACTACTCACATGTAAAACCAGTTGGACTTCTCCCCTCTGTTTTGAGCCCCACCTCCATCCTCCATATAAACAAATCACATGCTGGCACACACACACATACACACTACGCCTCAAGATTGGTAAGAGACTTTATCAGTCAAATAGTTACTGCAAAAGAAGTGGAACAGATTGGACCAAAAACTTGGTAGTCAAATCTCCAACACAAGTACATATTTTGCTACTTATACCTTTCACATAAAAGTTTGCATAGCTTTTAGAAAAAGGGTGACTTTAGCTCAGCAGCTCCACACTTCCCCATCAGTCAACCGTAAGCTCCTAAAGTATCTTCTATTAACCTCATCTCTTTTTTTAAGGCATTTAACAATTGGATTGTCAATGAGAAATCATTTGGTCTCTTTTCTCAACTAGGGAATTTTTTTTGAGTGTGTTCAGTTGTTCAAGCCAATGAGATTTAGCTCGATGTCATGGGCAGGACGAACCTTGGAAAAGACTTATGCGAACATCCAGAAAACAGAGAATTGGGTTTCATCAACTATTTCATGTCTTTTGATAGATGGAAATATGACAAGAACTTCAATCTGAGAATGTTTGAGCTCACCATCCAGCTTCAAGAACGTGATGAGGGCAGGACAGGAAATGCACTGCTCGCAAAATCACAACCTTCATGAGTATGTTGTATACAGAAGTTCCAGACACATCAAGTTAGCTGGTTCGAATGACTTTGACTCTCCTCACATCAAACAGCACTCTCACACAGGTCCTTAAAAAGGAAAGATAATGAAGAAGACAGAAAGTGCAAAACTTCTGGAAAAAAAAGATCCACAAGTCAAAAACTCTTCTCAAAAACAAACCACAACTGCTGCAAGCAGAGGAGTCAAGGAAAAGGAACATGAGACCAACAACAAAGAAACAAAGGAAAAAGACCAAAAGGACGAAAAGATGCAAATGAAGGGGAAAGGAAAGGAAGAGGAATCAAAAGGTAGACAAGCAACATAACATCATATTGTCATCCTCAAACACTATCATTTACCATACATGTTTTGTACAAATGCAAACGGATGCAGTGATTGACTTTCAAGTGTACAATGTCACAAGAATGCACCTATCACAATGCATTAAGTGATGACAAGCAATTTTGTTAGCTATCTAATCACCGAAGACTCACAATCTGATGACTCTGTAGAGATAACAGATTTGACTATTTTTTCAGCAAAACGTGGCATAGAATGCATATATACTACTCATATATATCCAAGGGATTATAGTTCAAACAAAAGTGTGTTGTTCAATTGCCCAACCTCATTGCAGGGAGCTCTGAAGCTGGACTCAGGGTGGTCCATAATGAAAGAAATCTTGATGTGCATTTCTTGTGCTGTGATAATAAAATGGGGATTGCACCTCTATGACACCCTTTTCCTCATACAATTACTAGTTATGTTGAAAACCATAAGTCCCCACCCTCTAGAACCATAAACATGTGCCTCTGGACCATTCTTGTGCTGTTGCAGCAAACTTTACGAGACTTGAAACACAATCTACAAAAGCAGAATAGGAGGGGCAGATTCAAATACAGGAATTGAGTCCACCAAACCCAGAAAGTTGATTGAATTTGAATCTCTTGGCACCACAAACAATTTTGTAGTCTTCTTTTCCAGTACCTCCTGAGCATTTCCCTGAACAAATTCCTATTATGCAGGCAGAAGTTCATCACTTCCATGATATGAATCTTCATAATGTAAGTTACTATGGTTGCAAAATGCGAACTGGACACACCCAAGTTGTGAAGGCAATCACTGATCTGATTTGTTGCTATCAGCATAGTTGAAATCCACACAGGAGACCTCAAGATACCTACAAGAAAGAAATGAGAATCCAATCTATTGAGTTCCAAAACACTTTCTTCTTGTCCCTAAGGAATTGAATGTGGTCAAATAGATTCAATCTGCTGCTGTCAAATCCAAAGCAAAATGTTCAGTTAGCATCAGCAAAAACTACTAGAGTCTTGGGAAATAAATGTGATGTCTCTTTCTGTCTCTGGATCAATCGGAACCCATTTATGTGCAACAAATTCTGCATGAAGTCATCAAATGTTGATTGCCTTCAAGTACAGAGAAAGAGAGAAAAGCATGAAACATCCAATGATGATGATGCAGTCCTCAAAGAGGTGAAAATTAGAGAGTAAGGTTGCAAACTCCTTACCTCACTATGGAGGGAACAAAGATCCTGTCTCCTTGCACTTCAAGGAATGATTATTCCCTGGTGCATTCTCCTGTCTCTGTTACAACTGCAACAGGAAATTCTGAAAGTCTTGACCTCAATATGAAGTGATGAAGATGCTCTCTTCTTGCACTTTGAGAATTCATGATTTTTGCACTGACCGACATCAAATTCTCCAGCCTCTGTTACAGCAATAACACAGGAAATTCTGTAATCTTTACCTCACTATCAAGGAAGATCTTCTCCTCAAGCTTTTGCAACTTTGTGATTTTTGCACCTACGTCACTTTCTCCCGTCTCTGTTGCAACAACAGGACAGGCAATTCTGAACTAACATCTTCTCCTTGATTCTAGTGACTTCTGCACTGGCATCAATTTCTCCTCCCTATGTTGCAACAACAACAACAACAGGAAATTCTGAAGTCTTTAGCACATCAATGGAGTGAACGACCATCTTCTCCTTGCGCTTTGAGAAATCGTGTCTTTTGCAGCGGCATCAATTTCTCCCCCGCCCGCCTCTGTTGCAACAACAACACAGGAAAGTCTGAAGTCGGAAGCAGACTATGGAGTGAACGAACATTATGCCCTTGCGCTTTGAGAATTTGTGACTTCTGCAGCGACATCAATTTCTCCCCGCCCGCCTCTCTTTGTTGCAGCAGCAGCAACAACAAGAGGAAATTCTGAAGTTGTAAGCACACACTATGGATTGTGAACGAACGAACATCTTCTCCTTGTGTTTTGAGGATTCCTCAATTTTGCACCGGCATCCATTTCTCCTGCCACTGCTACAACAGCAAACAACAACAACAACAGCAGAGAAATTCTCAAGCTCTTACCTCACTATGAAGTGAACGAAGACTATCTTGTCCTCGCTCGCACGCGCTTTGAAGAATTCGCGATCCTCACCGACATCACTTTCTCCCGCCTCCGTTGTAACAACAACAGGAAGATTTTCTGTTACAACACAAACACACACATAAGCAAACATAAAGCTTGACGGTAAGTATCTGACACAGGAATACGAAAACCCTAAAGGTTTCTCCGCCTCCAACGACGGAGACAAAGACTGTATATCCGCAGAGAGAGAGGGAGAGAGAGAGGGGGGGGGGGAGACGGAGAGAGAGAGAGAGTGTGCGAGTGTGTGTTGGAGGTTGTCGTGTCTTCTCTCTACTACAGGTGTCGCTGACATCTGCGAACGTACTGCTGGGCCAATCTTCCACGTTCTTTGATAATCCTCTCTACTGCTTACATTTCACCCGCCCGCCATCGCTGCGAGGAAGAAGCGCAACTGCAGCAGCAGCGGTACGCAAAAACCGTTTTGATCCGATGCTCATTTACTTAGAGGAATTATTTATTTGTTGTTGCCTTGTTGATCATTCTTCTCGTGCGTGCGTGCACGCGTGCCTGCTGCTGCTGCTGTAAATGTTTGACTGCGAAGATAACATGGTTGAGCTTCTTCTTCTTCTTCTTCTTCAGGTTGTCGACAGTTCTTCTTCTTCTTCAACAGTAGTATTGTGATGCCTCAAATGTTGTAGAGGAACGACAGAGCTCTACACAAAGTACAGAGATGGATATAGCGCAAGTCTACCATGAATGAAGAAGCTGAGAAGGAGGAGGACAACCCTCGGCTGGAGGAGGTAGGAGGTCCTCCTATCCAAGGAGGATGGCACCCAGCATTGGCGGCTTCGCTAACATCTCCAGCGTTAACCTCTTCTGCGCCGAGGAAGTGAACGGAGGCATGTGGGACGATGACGGCGATGATGAAGAAGAAGAAGAAGGAGAAGGAGAAGAGAGCGGCGAGGTGTTGAAGAAAGTGACTCAGAAGAAGAAACTGACCGATTGCCATCCTCCTGTTGTGTTTCTGGATTTTCCTGTGGAAGATGACGAAGCCATATCCGTTCTGATGCTCAAGGAGGCGTGCTACATGACGGATGCGGAGTATTCTGGCAAATACCGCTCCCGCAGCCTGAATGCTGAAGCTCGTCAGAACGCCATTCGCTGGATGCTCAAGGTAGGTAACCTTTCTTTGTGTTGTGGAACGTTTGCCTTGGCTGTCTTGTTGCTGGAGTTTAGTCTCTTCTTTGTTGTGGTTTAGTGGTTTCTGCTGTGGATGCGATGCGATGCGATGTTCTCTCTTGTGCATTGTTTCTGCTTGCAATGCAGCTGGATTCGCACTGTTTTCTTTTCCTAGAAAAGAAGAGAACAAAACACAAGCACAAAGCGATGCATCGCACTCCTTTAGCAGCTCCGAGTCAAAGTCTGCCTTTGTACAGTAGTACCGTTGGGAGTTGGTTCCTGTAAGAAGGTGATGATGATAGTGTAATGCTCACAGAAAGAGCGCAAGAACCTGGGGGTTACTGACAACGCTGTAGCTTCTTCTTCCTTGGCTGATAGCAGGTGCAAGAGTATTACAATTTCGGGCCTTTGACGATCACCCTCTCTGTAAATTACATGGATCGCTTCATGTCCCGCCAGCATCTGCCGGTATGATGATGATGCTCTCTCTGGTCGCTCTCCCAATCTTGGTACTCTCTTTGTGCAGCAGGGAACAACCCATTCTCGTTGTCTCTGAAGGCTTTGTCATCATGCTTCATAAGAGTTGAGTGGTGGTGGTGTCAGATGATGGGTGCCTGCCTCCTGGTTGTGGTGATTCTAACCTCTAAACTGATTGTTGTGCAGCAAGGCAAGGCTTGGATGCTCCAGCTTCTGTCAGTTGCCTGTATATCTCTGGCTGCGAAGATGGAGGAGACTGAAGTTCCTGTCCTCCTTGACTTGCAGGTTTAACTTTTGCAACCCCGTCTCTTGGGTTCTTATCCTGTGCAGCAGGTGTTTTGCAAAAGTAGCAGTAGTAGTGTTCATGGTTAGTTCAAGCTTGGAAGAAGTACAGAATCATAGTGAGTAAGGGTACCTTTTTTTCCTTCTAATGTGGTTGCAGATTGAGGAGGTAGAACACATTTTTGAAGCTCATACAATCCAAAGAATGGAGCTTCTTGTATTGTCCACATTGGAGTGGCGAATGAGTTCTGTGACACCCTTTTCGTACATTGACTTCTACTTCCACAAGCTCAGAATCAGCAGCTTGCTAATGCGGGCTCTTCTGTCTCGAGTCAGTGAGGTCATATTGGGAACTGTGAAGGGTATGTTTTTCGACAGACATTGAGTGTTTTATTGTGTTTAGTGGTGCTATTGTGAGATCTCCTTGCAAACGTGTGGATCTGTTATTGATGCTCCATTTGATGATAGTCTAACTTGACATTTCTTGTTTGTACTAGTACTGTGCATCTAACACCCAGGATTCTTGAATTCTCGCAGAAACTGTATTCCTTGTTTATCAGCCATCAGTGATTGCCGCAGCTGCCACAATATGTTCTCTTGAAGAAGTCACACCCCTCAAAGCTACTGATCTTCATCGAGTTTTTGTGGATTTATCTGTTGATGGGGTGAGGTTCACTTCATTGTGGTGTCTCAGGGGTCTCTTTCTGTTGTAGAACTCCCACTTCCTTTTTGATCAGGGATCTGACACTCTTGGTGTTGTGATGCAGGAGGCCTTGAAGAAGTGCTATCACGACTTGCAGAAACATGTGCTGGGTGATCCAAATGGCAGGCAACAGCCATCCAAGAGGAAGGTATTCTGGTGCTTACCTGAACCCCTGAGTCCAGTGGGAGTACTGGAAGCGGCATCTTTGAGTAGGAATGGCAGCAAGAGTAGTAGTATCTTGGAATTGTCTTGTGAATCAACAAGCCTGGGTATGAGCTTGGCACCGGCATCAAATGTTCACAAGCGACGAAAGTTGGATGACTTCCATTGTGGCACCCCATGGCTGTAGTATTAGTGATGGGGAGTAGCAGAGCTTGTGCACATTTTTGGCTCTTTCATTAGTAATTGCCCTGTCATCCCACAGCCAAGTGCACCAGAAGTGGCAAGAAGGATGTGAAGACGTAAAAAACTGTCTTCACTAGAGGGTTAGTTAGGTTGAGCAAGAACCCCCCCGGAAGCAATAGCTGTTGTTAGCTTCATTTCTTTCAAAATCTGCAGGTGGTATAGCATTGCATTAGAAGGAACCTGTGTGGACGTGATGCATTGACTTACTGGCAGATATTCTTTCCATTCAAAAGGTATGCATGATGGCCTGCCTGTGATGATGCTTACTAATGGCTAATTTATTACATGTGCACACACCAAAATCCTTGCATTGTGTGTGTAGAGCAGCTGCAGCTCTGAAAACATTTAGATTCTTGTTAAGTCCAGATTCTTCTTAAAACCAACTTGGCTTTTAGAAAACTGTTGATCCTCAATCTACTTTGTTTGTCTTCGAAATTGTAAAGTTATGATTTCACCTGTAAATTGTGGCTATGGATTGTATCCTGCATGTTCCTCTTTTCTCAGCTACTATAAATCATGGTCATGGGTTACTGTTGCATGAAACTCACTTAGCTGCTGTGAATTTCATACAATTCATCGAGTAGCATTTCATTCTCTTATATTGTATTGTTTTTTGGAGCAGAGAAAATCAACTTTATCATATGCAATTTTTGGAACCTAGAGAAATGCATTTTGAGGTATATGCTTACAGGATTGCTTCAGAGTGTTTGGACGAAAGATTTAAGCTTTTATTTCATTCTTGAAAGTGATGTTTTTTATTGTGTAATATTGTGCAGTGAAATTTTTGATACTTGACTTGCTTTGCCTGCCCTGGTCTTTGTTGGCTCTATTGAATTGGCAGCTTCCACTAGCTTTTCCATTTTCTCCTTGTGGCAAAGTAATTGGAAGTGTAGTGCTCTTGGTGAGAGGATAATCTTGTTTGTGCTGTTGTAACTAGTTTGGACTATCAACCGGCCACTTCTTCATTGGCTACATATAGGCAAAAAAGCTATATGAGAAGTGAAGTGCTAAAATCATGGTCTTTTTCAAGGTTTTCAACAGCTAGAATTCCGTGAAAGCTGAAGAGAAATCGCCAGATTTCAGTGCATGGTTCCAGTAGGTAGCCAAAAATAGTTCAAGTAGGATGTTTTAAAAGTTTTATATTTAGTTTGTAGCCAAATCTGGCTAAAAATCTTCATGTGGATCATTGCCACTTTGGCTACATCACAAAATTGACACAAAAAAAACACTGCTATGAACTCAGGCCATGTATAGGCTTTCCTGGAGCATCTCGACTCGACTATTGTGCTTTGCATTAAAGACCTCTGCTGTTGAAATAACATGGGGAGACGAGAAGATGCTTCTTGTTGTTGTTGTTTCCAATCCATCACCACTCACGAGAATTGAATCAATCTCTCCTTCAGTCTCAAGGAGATTTAGGAAAGCAAGAAACAAATTTTCAGTAGAAGAAAAAATATTTAGTCAAGAAGAAAAAAGCATTGACACATTTTTTTGGGTCTGAAAAAGCAGAAATTTTTTGTTCACATTGGAGAGAGTCTGTCTATGTTTTGAGTAATAGTATTATGAAAAAAATTAAATTTAGAAAAAAATTGTACCGACTACTACATAGGTACTTTACCTATTTGCAAAATTTTCTTCTTTTTTTGGGGTCAAGGAGTTTGGGTTTTTTTTTATTAATTTTAGGCTTGGGCTATTTCAAAAGGGATTTTGATTGTGGAGAATGGGCAGGAAGGAAAAAGGAGAGATACTGTGAAAAAGTAGTCGTACTTTTTTTGACGCTTTGGATTGGCGAAGCGAAGAAGGGGGTTGACTTGTTTGTGTGGTGGGGTTTTGCGAAAGGAAGTCGTGGCGCAATTTGGAGCCAAGTAGATCGAGGGATCCTGGTAAGCTTTTTTTTTTTTTTTTTGGTTTTTGGGTTGAATCCCATTTTTTTTAGGTATGGTTTTTGGGGTTTTTTCACAATTGGGGTTTTTAAAAGGTTTGTATAAAAAGAGAAAAGAAAAAAAAAAAAGACAGGTTCAAAAACACAAATA
>Ga0116227_10010280_pt1 | contig 16427 bp, 13 predicted proteins | sample S1TSphgellanicum_FD_89693 | JGI IMG/M metagenome (GOLD analysis project Ga0116227, IMG submission 89693) | Host-associated microbial communities from peat moss isolated from Minnesota, USA - S1T2_Fb - Sphagnum magellanicum MG | ecosystem: Host-associated > Plants > Peat moss > Unclassified...
AAAAAAAAAATTATTTTTTATTATAAAAAAAAAAGGGATAATATTATAATTTAAATGGTGGAAAAGATGAAAAAAAAAAAAAAAAACACCATTTGTGGGAAATAAAGAAAGGAAAAAAATAGTTAAAAAAAAAAAAAAAAAAAAAAAAAAACTACATAAACATTTGATATGTAAAAAATTCAAAGGTTAAATCTTTCAATTTGGTTGTTGGGGCTATGAATTGATTTTAGGACAAGTTTGGCAAAGGTGTCATAATTAATATACAAGGGTAAAATAATAACACCTTTGATTTAGACACATGTTTACCTTTTGCATTGCCATTTCAAAACAATGGATATGCCAACGATGCCTTTCGTGTTCCTTCTTTGTAGCACATGCTCTTTGATGTGCTGCCTACAAACAAACCTCATCACATGTAATTTGTATGCATTTGTATGCATTTTCTATTTGACAAGAAATTTTTGAAAGGATTTGAACACTAATATCACTTAAAGTGAAAATTTGGATGTATTTTTAAGAAAGTGGAATGCAAGTGTTTGAACAAATGAATAGAGAATTTAAAAATTTTACACATTTTGATTTACATTCATGTCAAAATCAAAGTACAAACCCAATTAAGTTGAACAAGTAAGGCCATGTTTTTCTTTCTTTGGGATTCAAAAAACTCATTTTCTAGACTTGTAATTCGATGTTGTTGATCTTTTTTCCACACACCCTACAACAATTGAAAAATCAACATAGAAATAAAAACTAAACATACACATTATGTGGTAAATAATTGATTTTTTATAATAAGAATTCTTGACAAGCTAGTGGTTACATTTTCAATTGGAAGTCGATTTTCACCGCAAAATACATATGTATAACATTGCATGGTCAAACATTTGTTTGTTAAGTGTGCACGTAAACTAATTATTTAGAAAAGCTTTCATTATACTTGATATGATGATTGCAAGGGAAAATGGAATAAATGTATCCTTTTGACTCACAATAATATGAAATTGGCCATATATATACATATTAGTTGTGGTCATTTGATTGATGTTGCATAATTAAATTTATTGATGAATACAATGTAAGAATAGCTATTTCATCGTTCCCTTTCCATTGGATATAACAAACTCATGTGCATATATGTTACATGTGACCCATAAAAGTAAAAAGTAAGTTTGATATCATGTACATGATCCTTTTGTGTCTAGTTTAGGGTTTGTGATGAATTTATTTCACCTTCAAATGATCTAATGCTTTGGTTTTTTGTTTTCTTTTGCAATCACGATAATATTGCACTCGTTGTGAAGCAAAATACATCTCTTGAGCTCGGACCTAGAATCATGTCATCCTCAAAACAAATTGTTGCACTTATGACATTCATGGAAAAATTGTATATATTCATTTAGCTCAATAAGTGCACAAACAAATTTTGACTAATAGGTTTTATGTTGATAATGTTTGGAGTCATGTTTTTGGCAAACATGATCGTAGTAGAGTTGAAATGTATTGGAATAAATAATAGGGATTTTTTTTTGAAAAATCCATTTAAAAATAAATATTTCTTATTTCCTTTTCAATTAGAGCCACAACTTTGACTTTCCATGTTTGACAACACATTTCCAACATGAGATTGTTGAAACAATTCAAAAAAAACAATTATACGTCCACTATTTAAAAAACAGAGGCATTCATTCACATATCTATTAATCATTCCATTAATAGATTTTGAATTTCACACACAACAACACAAAAGCTATTTGTAAACCATTCATATACCATAAGTTTAATTTATGTACTAGTTGAAAAAATTGAACTTATATTATAACTTGGCATGTCATTACTCCAACCATAAACCACTTGGAATAAAATTTCTCATTTTAGTTTTTCATATGGCAAGATGTTTGAGGTTATCCATACATGGTGTAACCTAACATGGTCCAAACGATGTACATACATTTCATGAAACTATGAATAGGCTCCTTAAACATTACTTACATAAGAAAGCGTAGTAACTATGAGATTTTAGGTAGGAAAAAACCTGAAGGATGCGATTTATACGCATTTTTCCATAACTTTGATGTGGTTTGTATGCATGATTCCATGATGTCTTGTCCTGAATAGGAGTACAGTCCATTCGTTCTTCATGAATCTATTCAAATAATAAGGATTACATTTGCTTACTTTGAGCTTTCCAATGTTATAGTGAGATGCAATCTACTTTAATTGATTCATAATAGATTGACTTCATGAATGCATCAACAAATGTTAAACTAGAGTGAAGGGTTTTCAATTCTTTGATTGAGATTGCTCCATAGTGAGTCCATATAGTTTCTTCAATGACACATTGAACCTAAACTTAAGAGCACTTTTCAACAAGATTCATAGCTTCTTTAATCATCCTGTAATAGCAAAAAAATTCATTTTGTTGAATTGCTGATCCATCTTTTGAGTTTATTGCATGTCCAATGGAATCATAAGTAAAAGAATGTTATATAATGTTGTGATTATGGATGAGGTTTATAGATTGCTCTCCTTGCCCCTGCAGATACATGTTGAATAACTGACAAAAGAGTGAAGGATTCCAATCAAATCTTAAATTATTGCTATGTGCAATTGTTTGCTTATATATGCTCACATATATGAAAGAAACAAAAAAGAATGAAATTCTAAACTAAAATTCAATATGAGGTTCAAGGTGATGGATGGGGGAAAACCCAAGGAAAAAAATAAAATTAGTACTTTAGCACATGCCACCTGAGGAGGCTTAGAAAGAGCAAGAGTCTCCAGAATTTTCAGCTTCAAATGCATGTGCCGTTTCTTTCTCTCCTCCACCCACTTGTATGTAGTAAATGTGGACATTATTCTAAAATCTGCAACTTTGAGATCAATCAAAAGAACATGGAAATTTATGGTCGTCTTCCTCACTGGTTTGGATCTATATATATATCCAAACAACTTGAGTTAAAGATCCAACCATGACTTTGCCCTAACTTTCCTGGTTCTATGAAAACCCATTTCACCACATAGATTGATTATCATTCTCAAAGAATAAAACCTCTGTTCCATAATTCACATTTTCTGTACTTTAAAAAAAAATCCCGCCTATATGAAGTGGTAAAATTTGTGCATATGTGATGTATCAATTGTCCTCTTCCATCTCCACACCCCCTTGAAATTAATTAATTAATCAATCATTCCCAAGATTTGCAAATGTTGCTTGAATTCAGCAAGTTTAATGAACTCTCATATGCACCAAAATCAAAACTCCCATAAGCCATGTTCCCAACATAACAATTACTTCAATGTTCAACACTTGAATGGCTTTCAGGCTCTGACATTACCCATGTCTCAGTCTTTGTGTAAATCCCATTTGTTGTTGGATCTTCAAATACTTCAAGCAACTCCCCCCAAAAAAAAAAAACAACTACAGAATATGTAAAAGGGCAAAACAAATTTCTTCCACCAAAGTGGTTAGGTCTTCTTCCTTTATAATAATAACCCCTCCATGACAATTTGAGCTCTGCACTGCTGCACACTACCAATATTCAATCAACTATTTTTATTTTTATTTTCTTATGTTTCCATATGATTTCAATAAGTCTTCATTTATTATGTCAATGTCAAATTTAATCCAAATTAATATACATTTCATGGACATAAAAAAAAGACACAAGTTAATTTGTTTTTTCATATTAACATTGGTAGATAGGCAAAAAGAGTTGAGGTAAAAATAGCTAGGTAGGTATAAAATGGACCTGAGGTAGTTATTAGAAAAGGTGAGAAATAATTATTAAGAAAGGTAATAGGAAAAGGAAGGAGTTATTAAATAAAGAAATGAAGTAGTTAGGCTTCAAAATGGTTGTGGGGTGGCAAATAGGAATGTAATTGTTATGTTGGGAACATGTCTAAGTATGCAATCTTTTCGAGATCAGGGGTTCCTTCAAAGTTTCAAAAAAACTTCTGTTAGAAGAATTCAATTGGTTCTTTAAGGACCTAGATCAGGGTTGTTATAGGAATAAGCCCCACCCCTGATGAGGCGGTGGGAGTCAAGCTTGGGACCTAAATTCCCAGAACAGATCCCAATAGGTAGTTTAGTAGTAGGTCCCTTACTTGACCTAGAAATTCACTAGAATAATTCTACCAGATCTTTTATGCCAGGGAATGTAGAAAAATGATTTCCACCAGAGCCATGAATGGGTTAGGGTTAAAAACAAAAACAAACTGACACCTGAAGTTCTTTTCATATGGGAAATCTTCAAGCTCAGTCAGATTTCAATCCTTGTACAATACAGGTTGCTCCATCAACTTATTAAGAACGGTGCAACTCGATAACAGAGAGGGCAAAATCAGCTTTTGTGTTTTGCCACCTTCTACGTACTTAGTGGTTCTGCGACTCCACACCTATCTGCATTCTATGATACTCTCTCCTTCTCAAGGTGCCGTTGCTTTAGTTTTAATCTTGAAAAGAAAACTAGTTTGGACGGTTCTGACTGGATTGCAAACGTGATCCCCACCACTCTATGGATTTTTTCATAGGAGAATGCTGCTAAAAGAGATTTGAAGTACCAACCTCATCCAAGATGGCTGAGACTGTCGAATCTTCTTCCCTTGTGATCTTTGGATTGCAATTGACTGTTTTGATAAGCTTCCTGTGTTGCGGATCTCAGCTTGTATGTCCAGTACTCTTGCTGAGGACGAGTTGCCCCAACTCAAAAGACAGTCAGTCTACTGTTTGTTAAGAACTACAGGAGTGAGCTAAGCTATGCAGGAACTCGTCTCAGTAAAGTAACAGTGGGCTTGGTGGCTGCTTTGGTGGGAGCATGACATCCTCGCATGTGCACTGTCAATGAATCTAGCTTGAAAGTCCTTCCACATTGCCTACAATCCATAGCCAACACCCCGACTGCCATGTAAGAGGAAAGGGTTGCTTGCTACCCATATGGACTTCTCAATTTCAGAGAAAGTAACATATGTCCAGATTCTACAAGAAGAGATTGTGTGGGCTCATGTCTACAATTTCAGAACCGATTGCAGATCTGAAGACAGTGGTACTTTGAAAACCTGTGAGCTATGAACCCAGTGTGTATGTATGTGAGAGTACTTACAAACATTCATGAAGGACTAAGTCCGGAGGTGGTTGGCTTTGGCCGACAGCTGCTTGAAGCATCTTCTCCCAATCTATACTGGTTAGACCAGGTGTCAGTGGCCTGCACAAAACAGATGAACCCTCTAAGCATGTCATAATCTCCTCGGCAGCACATCTCTTAAGTTATACTGTGGAAATCTGATGCATTTCACAGCTCTGCCTCATCATGAACACCTTGGAAGACAACGGAGAGGACAATCATCAATCCTGCTCTTGTTTGCACATGAACATGATTCACACAATTTCATTGTTGGAGAGGAAGAGTTTGGTCTAGAGTTTCTTTGACTTCTACCTTTCATCCATGCTTTTGAAATCTCTTGGCCTTGCTTGGTCTTTAGGCCACAATTGCATTTCATTTGTAATACTTCGTCCACTGGCAGTGGAAAGAATCTCTTGGGATTCAAGAGTACTGCTACTTTTCATCCTTTGCTTGCTGCCATTGTGCATTTTTGGAGGAAGTGGATTCACAGAAGCACTGCTTGCTGCTTTGGTTTTCTTCAACTCAGGGGTTGAAGAATCATTGCTGCTGGGATTATAGTCACTATAGAAGAAAAGCAAACAGGAGAATAATTTGTTACATATGTAGGTTCCATACATGAGGAACATATACTACTACTTCTAGTTCTCTTAACACATCAGGGTACTTTGGCACTGCAACAATTCTTCTTTCACTGCTACCCAACATGGTGTATCTTACAGAAATTCATTCTGCTCTGTAAGTCTAGGAGATATCACTATGGAATGTAAAACTGACAGTTATACTCAGATCATAAGAGACATGAAGAAGAATCTCCTGCCAAGTTGGTCATCATGGAAAATACAGATTCTTCTATACACATCAGTCAGGCCTATTGGTCCAGGCTTACCAAAACATAGCAGTTTTGATGTCTTCTGGTGTGACCTGAGCTTGTCTCTGAGGATCATCAGTTGCAGACATATCCATCACATGTTCTGGAGGGTTGAAGAGAATTGAAGAGGCTGCAACAGAAGCAAGTGAGACTGGAGGTGTAGTGCTGGAGCTCACAGATTTCAGCCTTCCAGTAGCAGCTTCTCCAACACTCTTCGAGCTTTTGCTATGTGAAACAGCCTGATGGATAACACCAACTTTCTTGCAACCAAGGTCAAAGACCTCATCACCTATCAAACGCAGATAGAGTCCTGATTTCTTCCCTGACAGTCCACCACCATCCAATTTGCTCTCCTTCACCATTTTCTTAGGTGATGCAGCTGTTTGGAAGTGCCGTCCCAGAAATACAGAAATCAACTTAGTCTCCTTGTCCTGTTTCTCTGAGTTGGATTTGCCTTCACTTCTGGTTTTCTTCACTGAATCAAGTGGTGTGTGTGATTCCACCACATCAATGTTTCTGCAAAGCCTTGCACGATAACCTTCAAGGGAAGCAGGTGCTTTCAGAGCAAGTCCAATTGTATAATCTCCTTCTGGCAAACCAAGCCGGGGGATGACACCATGTAGCAAACCTGAAACATGCATACCACTGTTCTCATTTCGGGATGAAACAGAAGCACTCTGAGCAGTATTTTGCCCACTATACACAGGGGACCTTCTCCAAGCTTCTTCCTTCTTGCATGCTCTTCTCTTCAAAGGCAAGTCCCTTGTCATTGCAGCAGTGTGGGGCAGAAAAACTGCACCTGTTGTACCCTTATTGATTTCTGCTTGGGTCCTTGGGTGGCCAGGTGGCAGTCCTGTGGTCTGGATGGCCACATCCAGCACCTTCTGAGGGTCCAATGCATTTCCCTCTGAAGACAAGGGATAGTGAGCTATTGAATCAGAGGCAGTGGACACTTGGGTACTTTGAGCTCTCACCATCTTTTTAGGCACCTTGTTGTTGCTCTTTGTTGCCTCCACAAGAGGCAGAAAAGCTTCAGAGCTTGACACATTGCTGCTGTCCTCCAAAGTCCAAACTTCAGCAGGTGTAGTAGTCTCAAAATTTGACAAGGTGTGACCCATGGCTTGCTGGTTCACATTTGTACAACTGCTGCCAGAGGTAAGCTTATTGGCATCATGATTAATCAGCAGTAAGCTCTTGGAGATGGCCATTGAAACATCACTGCTGTTTAGTGCATCTAAATCAACACTCTGCTTTGAAGGTTTTGTACAGATATCAGCAACCTGAGACTCAATGACTGACATAGACTTGCTTGCCAAATGATTTCCTTGATGTTGATCAATGTTTAGAGCTGCAAAAGCACACAACAAGTGTTAAAACATCAATGTCAAGTTCTGTAAGCAGCAATGATCAATAGCATCATGCATTCAATACACTTCTTGATAACTCTTGCTTGAGTTCTTCAGAACTCTTGCATGAAAAAGAGCGCCCAGACAGAAATGTCCTCCAAACAAGATATTCACTGCTTGAAAGATGAATGATGACACTAGACTGGAGTTGAAGACAGAATCCAGTCAGTGCCCAGAAACTATGCAAACCAATAAGTCCATATATTCTCTTCAAGAGCCATGCAAATCCCTGAGCCTGTTGTGAAAACCCTAACCAGCAGCAGCATTTTGGCTCAGTGAAAAGCACAGAAGCAGGTCCTGGGGTTCAACTATCAAAGAAGCTCAATGATGTATTGCCATTTCCAAGAATCCTTTTGCCATGCCCTCTTCTTGGACGTGGCAATACGTTGGTTGCAGCAGCAGGACAAAACATAACATACCTTGTGAGGAGCCAGAGCCTTCGAAAAGCTCTGAAGCTTTCAGGATGTACTCACCACTGCCGCGAAGTGGCAGGATGAAATCATCTTCACACAAATCGCACCATATGAAAGTGCCTCTGTAATTCCTGCCACAGAGAAAACGATCAAGATCTTCTGTAAGCGGCTGGTTGTACATTGATGCCAACACGAAGAATTGCACAACGTCTGCACATATAATAATAATTTCTGTGCCAGCAAGCATGCCATGCATGCCTGAGAGAATCATCAGGAAGGCGGCAGTCTCGCAACTTCTTCCTTGTTGCAATCTCTTACTACTGCATGCTCCACATCTTCTTCTGCACTAGTTTTTTCTCAAGAGTTGTCGAAGACGAGAGAGAGAACAACAAGAAAGCTTCTTGACGACACACGCGATGCAGGAAGGAGTGCTGGATTACCTTTTGTTTGACCAAGAGAAAGCGTCTGGCATTCCTTGGCCACGAAGCGACGTCAGGCGGTTCTTCACATCTGCACACGACGATGTTGTTGAGTCCCCACTTTTGTAAATTTTCCACAGAGGAGCAGAGCGTACTCGAGGCGAAGAAAAAGACGAGAATGAGACAAGAACGAGATCAATTCAGGGAGCTTCACAGCTTTACAATTCGGCAGCAACAAAAACAGATCGATTATTCAGCGTTGCAGAATACAGAAGGTAGCAGCCTTGTCTGAAAGCATGTGAGAAAAGAGGCGAAGAATCTAAGGTCGGAAAGCAAGCAATGACAACAGTGTTCCGTGGTTCCGGCAGTTTGTGTGCCAGGACTTTGACGTACATACCTCGCAAGCAGGGACCACTTCGATCAGAGGGAAACTGCACTTGGATCATATGCGGATGGTGATCCAGCAGCCGAGACGACGACGACGACGACGACGCAGGCTGGCTCAGGTGATACACTACCTCCACCTTCCTATAGGCTTTTCCGCCGGCGTCTTTCGTCGTCATCTGCTGCTGCTTCGACATTCTGCCTGATTGCAGACTCCTGCAGCAGCAGCAGCTGCTACCCTGCTTCTTGTTCTTACTTCCGGTGTTACAAAGACAATGCAGGTCCGTCAAGGATCGAATGTCGTCGGCGAGTTGCAGGACGTTGGACATCGGACCTGCATGAAGCGTGCACTAGAACTGAAGATCTCCTTTATCAAATTTTGTGCGCCGACGAGAGACTACTCGGCAAGACATGATCTCGTAGGCTAAGTTCTGGATAGAGGAACACGCACATTGTCATAATATCCTCAACGTGATCTCAACCGTGGCTGGCGGCAAGCTCCAAAAACCGCGTTCAAGGAAGAAGAAGAAGACAACAAGGACGACGCCACAAAACCTACACAGGGTTGGGGGGGGGGGAGCACACTAGTACAGCAGAGCTTGAAATGAGTTTTTACATAATGCGATGCAAAGAGGCAAAGAAATCTCCAATTCCGCTGGAAACTACAACAACAACAACAACAGCGCAGTGCAGTTAGTACAACAACGTTGAAAAACCTCGTTAACGAAACGAGAAAGTACAGTTCCCAAAAAAAAAAAAAAACAACAGCAGCAGCAGCATCCGGATTCAGTACTAAGTACAGTAGTAGTATTGAAAGGCCGCGTTTATGACATCGGGAATGACAGCAACCGAAACAAACACGTCGACAGACGCGCGGGGTGAGAAAACATCCTTGTACTCACCGGATTCTGCAACAACAGATGAAACGACGCTGCTGCCACACGAGACAAAAAATAAATGGAGGGAAAAGTTGCGAGGATGAATCATGATACAAATCCAACAGCCAAAACAAACCGCAAACAAACGACGACGCCTTTCAATTTCGCAAAACTAGAAATAGAGGATCATCAGGGGACCGGTGGCAACAACGACGCAGCCCCCCAAAAAAAAAAGAAAGAAAGAGAGAGAGAGGAGAGAGAACGCGCGAACTCGAGGAGTCAAGATCAGCGGACGACGGGACACGAGAGAAGCGCAGACGAGGAGGAGGAGGAGACGCGAGTGAAGCGCAGCAGATTACGACGACGAAGACGACGAGGAGACGACCACAGTCAGCACGAAAGACGGTGACAGATGCGATGATATAACCTGCGGGTATCAGGATTTTAAAAAATCATATTACTTAAATCAACCAATGAAATTTGCAACTCAACCAAAAAAATTAAATGTGAAAGAAACAAGATGTGTTATACAGAATGGGTTTAATATCAAAAATGGACATTGTATGATAAATTGGTCATAGCTAGGGGAAGAAATTTTAAAAATAAATAAATAAATAAATAAATATCATCATGTTGTTGTAAAGTAAAAATTGTCATGATTATTTTTTTCAATCTTTAACATCACATTAGTTACAAGGAACCCAAATGGGATCTCACATTAAATAATGATAAGTTCTAAGAACCATATATAAACATTTAAAAAATTGTTACCAAACCAAAACCAATAGTGAAATGTTGCAAGCAACCTAATTTTCAATTTTTTGAAAAATTTAATGATTGTTTTCTATTTAAGAAAAGTGATCAAAAAATTGTTCCCTTTTCATATTTATTTTTCATATTTGTGCAAAATTTCAAACCAAGAAAAAGACTTATCATGACATGTGTATTTGAATGTTTTCTCAATCACATTGTCACACATTTTGAAAGAATTACATGAATTTTTGTGTATGATGGGGGCCTTAAACCATTTTTTTTTTTGGGTGAAGATAGTTTTATATTTAGTTTTGTGGGTTATGGATTGGTGTAAGTCTCTTGGGGCTGGGTGGGTGCACATTTGAAGAGGTTGGGAGAGAAACAAAGTCTCAAAAGAGAAATGTGAATCCTTTTACAACCAAATTAGGATGGAATCATCTCATCTAGTTTCTAAGGGACACGATCCCTTGAAGCTACTATTCTCTATAATGATTCTCAACACAACATCCCTGCCTTACAAGGCCCTGAAATGGGACACCCAAAAAGATTAGTTGAATAGGGCTGGAGAGTCCTTTGCCTAAAGTCATGGCCCGATATCATGAAGTAGCTAGTTAGAGTATGTACTACATTTCACACAAACACACACACACACACACATCCATGGATCTATATCCATCCAGGTTGAACATACATGTTTATGCTTCTTCACTCAGATCTACCCGTTGGAGTCATGGGAAAAAATCTTCAATTTTTATGTCATGTAAATGCCCTTGGCTTCATGCATTACTAGAATCAAGCTTGCCTGGGTTTCACCTCACATGGGCACTTATTCAGATGATGCGTATGGCCTTTGGGCATGACCTGGCTATACAAAATTGTCCAAATAGGACCACATTTCATTGTTAATCGGCTACAAATAACGGGAAGTAATATCATAATTGGCTATTGATTGTGGTTGATGTGTGCATGAGTCATTAAGTTTACAATGGTTCCTTGTTCAGCCATAATGCACACATATACTACAGGCATGCACACATGTAGTAGGTATACATATACGGACGGCAACCAATAATTAATAATTTGCACACCCCCCCCCCCCTTGGCCCCCTTAGCACCCAATGGAGACAGTCACTGCACAAGTCGGGTGGATAGGTAGGCCACTTGGTCAGACTTGGTTTAGCTTAACTAAAAGAAATTGTCTCCCTTTGTTCACAAGTACGCTGCCACCCGGAACTCATACTGGAGGGGAAAAAAACAGATGTTTACACCATCGGTTTGCATTTCCTTCCCTCTCCACCGCCACATTAGTTTGAAGTCATTAAGGTGCGGGATACCTGTGAGCTTCTTCGATGAACTTGGACACAAGAATTTGCATGACATTTTATTATTATTATTTTGAAACGTAGTCCAAGCATAGAGAGAAAATTTGAGGTCGGGATCCTATGTTGTGACACAATGTCCATTATTATGGCCCATTTTATTGACCTCGGCTGATACACCTTAAACCCAAAAACCTTAAACCCCACTTGAATTACATGGGCCAATTATGTGACCAAACACTCACAAGTGCACCATTGGTTAAAAACCCCTTGTGATTTCAGTTTTAGATGAACCACAAAAATTGAGTCACCAAGGTTAGAACTAACCTATCCACCAAGGAAAGTGGGTAACCATCATAGGTAAGTAGATAGGGAATTACTTGGTTATTATGTAGGTAGGTAGGTACGTAATGCACTTGATGGCTACTAGATAGGTAGATAGATGGTTGTGGATGGTAAGTACTTACCACAATTAGTTATTGGACATGAATTCATTGAATTTAGTGTTTCATTTCCACACACCATCCATTTGGTATGGTGCAATGGTGGGTGTCAATGTAGAGGGGAATTGGTGTTTCCATGGTTCAGTGGCATGGATGAGGGGGGAAGGATGTATTAGTTGATACTTTACCTATGACTAATGTTCAACATATATTTTCCAAATACTTATTTTTTTGAAAAAAAAAGGAGGTTCAGGAATTCTCAATTTAATTTTTCAGAATTTCAACAATTGAAAAATAAGTATGCAAAATACATTTTGTGTTGTGCACTTGTAATAGTAACCCAATGCTCAAATGTTAATAAAATGTTGATACAATCATTGATATACTATTATGATAATGTTGTAACACATTGTGATCATTGTATTATAATGTCATTAAATCATCATATCAATGATTGATGAAAAATTCATCAACATTTAACCTTGAACATATTGTTAAAACGTTGTAAAAGCAAAGTTACATAGAGAGAGCAAGTTTGTGAGGCTGATCTTACATATTAGAGTTATCCGCAAAGAAAGAAAAACACAGCACCAGAACCCTCAGTTTGGTCATACACAGGGTGAGATTCAAAGAAAACCTTCGAAAAAAAGTACATTAGCATTCAACGGGGGATGAAAACCATCAATTTTGGTGGTAAACTGAGTTTCATCCTGTCTGTCCTTTATCTTGAGCGCCTCCAATATTTTCACTGCTCCTAACTCTGCAGCTACTATTATAGTTAGTCTCGAAACTTGTGCATTAAATGCTGAGTTTCAGCATTTCATACTGAGGAGTTGCAGCATTTCATACTCAGATTTAATAAAATGTCTGTACTTTGCGGATACCACTGAAAGAGGGGATGGGGGGTGAAAGGAGGCCCAAAGACAGGGTGAAGACAGGGTTCTTCAGAGATAAGTCTATCCCAACCTCCAGGCTCCAAGCAAATCAAAGTGCTGTAGAAAATCAAATCTTACTCAAAATCAAAGTGCACTAATGGACTCAAAATAAAATGAGTAGAGAGCAAGAGTTTTGTCTCTGACACTTTTTTTTAAAAAAAACAAAGAATCATACTGAGTAAATGAAGAAAGACACCAACTTCATTACCCAAATTACCAAATGATTGGAAACTTGGCACAATTCCAATTTGTTAAAGGAATAAGAAAATAATCCACCAGGAGTCAGGAGTGTTGTTGTTACTGGAGAGTTGCATTTATGCACTCATCCTGTGTTGGACAGGAAACACCTTTTTTCCGTTGTATTCTTATCCGATAGTTAACCACTCTGGTTAACAATGTACTACCTATTAACCATCTGCATCCATCTACCTAGCTCTAACTAATAAACATCCACATGCTTCTTCTTCTTTTAGGGTTTAGGGTTTGCTATGTTATATAAGGGGGTGGGGGGAAACCTCCCTTAGCACAATTTACCATTCCCACAAGGCCAAGGTGATCACATGAAATATCCCATATGAGATGAGTGGGCATTCCGATAAAAGATCTGAGGCTCTTGCCCTTCTTCCTATGGAGCTCCAAGAATCATTCAGAGCGAATTTTTTTGAAGTATATATGAGTTGGATGTAGTTCATCGGTAAAAATTTAGGTTATACAGGTTTCCAATGGATGGTTGCATAAGGCAGGTGCTGGTTCATAAATAGATATGGCCTTTCAGTATGTGAAGTAAAAAGGGACATTCACACTTGGTGTTAGGGACTTTAGTGTTGAGTCCTCTGACACCAATGCTAGTCATTTAGGACTTACACCTACTTACCATGAACATTTTATGTTAATTTAACATTCACTTAACATTAAGCTATTTATTGCCCATTTAACATTGGGTGCCACCTAGGATGCCACCTAGATTATCATTTAACACCGACTTAACATTAAGTGTGAATGCACCATCAATACGAGAGGGAACTTCAACAACAGCAAAAGATCCATATCTGTAACACGTCCGTGCACAAGGATTTTTCCACACTACAAAACCCGCTGCAAAAACAGTAGAGACTCGAGTCAAAACTACTGAAAGAAAATCAACTGAGTCGCTTCACTTCAATGGATTCTGGGGGTTGTCCTGGCCTGTCATGTAACACGGGACAACAACAATGCTTTTGTAAATGCGTATGATTATATCTCTATGAGAGGAGGTCCCACACCGGGTCAGATCATGTCCCAATTTTTGATTGACTTAGAGGTGCTGCCTCCCCAGGCTTTGATTGCTTTGGCAGCTCAACTGATGATGATGGGTGGCTGTTTTGTTTGTCATTGTATTTGACAAATAACTTGCAAGCTAAAATTTTGTCATTTCAGGCTTCTTTGTTTTGGTGATTTGAAAACTTGTAACAAGTTTTGACAATCTTGTTCTCTCTCTCTCTCTCTCTCTCTCTCATCTAAGTCAATAAGTCTTCATGAGGTTAAATTCATTGTTTGGCAAGCAATATGCAATTTTTGACCTGTCTTTGGCTGGACATTTCAAAGTTAAGAGTAATAACAGCAGCTCCATGGGTACTTAGTACATGGCCCTGCAAAAGAAAATTGGATGAAAAATTGTCAAAAAAAATTATGCCAGTTTTGGCTTCAGTAAAATGGTTTTGGCTCAGCATTTGTGCACAGGATGATGCTGAGAGTGGTAAAAGGGTAGAAGCCCGAACAAACACCTGCTGTTGATTTGGTAGATAGTTTCATTGGTCCTGGTAGTTTGCTATTAGTAGTCTCCCACATACTTGCAATGCTATTTTTAGTTTCATCAGTGGGGTTGGAACCCAAAAAGAAAAAAAAAAACTAAACTTGGATGTGAGAAATATTTTTGCAGGGTCGCGTACTTAGCATCACTAGGGTCACATGGTCTTTAAGATATTACTCATTCTTCCTTTTTCCCTAACAAATCTCATGTCAAACTGGCCATCCATCTGGGTGCTGATTCTGTAAACCGAATCAAAGGGCCTTGTCCGTTTTCTTTTGAAAAGAACTAAAGAAAACAGCACGCAGTGGGCATGGTTTGGTGAATCCTGGCTCTTTGGCTGGCTTTTTGGGATCAGCCATGGACTTGCTACCAGCCAAAATTGGTCAAACCCTGGCCACTCTGTGGTACACAGTCAGTTACCAGGGTCGGAATTTCACATTTCTATGCCGTGGACTCACAAAGCACTACAATTAATCAAACCTTGCCCACTCTCTAGTACGTGGTCACCACAATTAATCAAACCTTGCCCACTCTTTAGTACGTGGTCACCACCACGGAGGTTGGGAATTTCACACTTCCCTTTCCCATCTAGGGTTTTTTGGGCCTCCTTTAAGAGAAAATTACCCTATGTTGTCTACTCCTTTAAATTTAATAAAAAAAAGTGTACATGTATCATCGCTGCACTTTTTGGAAATTACTTTTCATGCAAATGTTGAACTGAAAAACATTTCAGCAAATTCTTTATCATCCATTGAGTGGATATTATTGTGAAGTTATTTATGGTGGGGGCTTTATGTGAGGTCTAAAGTCCGGACTTCCTAGACTGGTGAAGTCTGCTTTCATTTCAAAAGAATTTGTGAAAACCTAGGCTCTAAAATGTAACCAGACTTTGGTCAATAGTGTTCTACTTCCTACCCAGTCTATTGCATTAATGTCATGCAAGCCACCGAGGTACCTATACAGTTACCTTAAGAGTCTAGTACATGTTTACTAGTCAACAAGCTCATATTGACTCTCCCATTACCCATCGCCAATTGGAGGCCAAAACTTATAAGAGCATCTCCACCGGTGCTCAGTATGTGACCCTGCACATTACACTCGGATGAAGAAAAGTCAACAATTGCCGGTTTGGCTCAGGAAAATGGTTTTTCTCCTGCATATTTGCTCAGTTTGCTGAGGCTGGTAAAACCACAGCAAAGATGTGTACTTGCAGAGAAGAGTGTAATAAATGAGATCTGACTGCTGATCCTTATTTTTGATTCGTCAATCATAATGATTGGTCCAGGTGGTTTGCTCTTAGTAGTTCCCACCTCTTTGCACTTCCCCGTTCAGTTTTATGGGTGGGGTTGGAAAAAAGTAAACAACTAAACTTGGATCTGACAAATATTTTTGCAGAGTCCCATACTCAGCACCCAGTGGGGATGCTTGAGTTACCCATTTCCCCACACTATGTTTTTATTTGCTCCTTGGGTTTAGGGCAAGCTCAGGTTATGAAATCCCCCACTCCAAGGGCATTACCCTACATGAAAGCTGAATGACTATTGCTATTAAAGGAGCTCTGGTTGTGAAATCTTCTTTGATTCGGTGTAGAGCCCAAGAGTTGGATGGTTGGGAGGGGGGGGGGGGGTGGATTGAAAAAAACCAACCCCTCACCCCAAAAAACAATTTTAATAAAGTCTTAGGGGCTCAAACACTTCTTT
>Ga0116227_10010281_pt1 | contig 16427 bp, 14 predicted proteins | sample S1TSphgellanicum_FD_89693 | JGI IMG/M metagenome (GOLD analysis project Ga0116227, IMG submission 89693) | Host-associated microbial communities from peat moss isolated from Minnesota, USA - S1T2_Fb - Sphagnum magellanicum MG | ecosystem: Host-associated > Plants > Peat moss > Unclassified...
ATTTCTATGTCTTGTTTTTGTTCTTCACCATTTTTGGGATAGGGTAATGCCAAAAATGTGGGGCATGGATTGGGGGGGAATGGCTTTTTTTTTAATTATAAATTTTTTTTTTTTCTCTTTGGGGGGGGGGGAGGATACAGGAATTTCTATGACTAGGTACTGTTCGTCACGGGGTTTGGCGTCGGCTTATGGCAAAGGCATGAGTTAGTTGGGGGTCAACTTGTACATCCAACAAAACATTAAAAAAACCCCCAATAAATAAAAATTCCCTACACGCATGCATACCCACAGGTACAAGTTACCCACCAAGAGTATGGGGGCTAATCACAAACGAGACCAAACCGGCGGGGTCGCGGGATTCGAACCCGGAACCTATTGCGTTTCAGATTTTTTTTCTCCTCTCTATAATTGGTGAATTTGTCACCACAGAAAATCCACATGCCATGCAGAGGCCCGGTCTCTCCCGACCACCCAATCGCTACCACATACGAGGTGACAATTCCGTTGGACCAATCCCCGTGGCTACACGATACCCTGAACGTAATCCCTTCCACGCTCCTGATTGGTCGAACTCGTTACCACACCTCGACCGCACAGTGCGCGCTTGGTGCAGCGCCATTTGCGCGCCTCTGGGCCAAGTGTCGAAACTAGCGCCTGATCTCTGCCCCCTTACCCACATCTCAGCCGTCTGTACGATCTCATCGACGGTCGATCCGTGTCCCTACTTCCCGTATATAAAAAGCCCGTCTTCTTCACCTTCGCCCTGTTCTTGTCCGTGGTTCCGTCGTCGAACCGCTTGCGTGCCCGCTTCCTCGCAGAGGTGCGGTGCGGTTCTGTTTTCCTCTCCTCTAGAACAATTTTGTTGCAGTGCCGTCGCATTTGCGCGGCGGCAGTAAAATAGCAAAATCCTCTTTTCTGTATTTCAAGAGGAATTTTTTGATGTCTGATTCGATACCTTCGGTTGCAAATCCTGCATAATTTTTTTGCATTTTTACAAAGGTTGTTCTTGTTGGCGATCGAAGAACGGTCAAGCTTCGCATGTCTTTCTGTCTCTCTGAATTTTGCTGCTGAACCCCTGCTTCCTTGTCTGTCTTTCAGCGGGAGAGGTTTTTCCGCGCTTATTGAAGAAGCCGGAATTTTTTTCCTTTGTTTTTTTTGAGATTTTTTGGGGATTTTTTTTGGTGTTATTGTGAGGGATCTGGGAGATTTTCTTGATAGTTTTTATGTATTTTCGTCTACAAGAAGAAGGTTGCTATTTTTCGGGCTCTTTTTGAAGTGCATAGTTCGAGAGCTCGTCGGACGCTTGTGAGACTTAGTTGCGATGGCGGCGGCTGTGAGTCAATCGGGCACAACGAGGATGTTAGGCCAATCGAGTACTACTGCTCCGGGTTTGGATCGGCGGCCTTCCTGTAACTACCGGCGCAGTAGGAGTAATATGAGAGGTTATACAGTGCCAGAGAGGGTTTTGTCTGGGAAGCACTGTTGTTCTTCTTCTTCTGGTGTCGTCGCCGCTGCTGGCCTGGATGCAAAGAGCAGGAGTAGTATATCTGTTTCAATGACGAAAAACGCTTGTAGAGGAGTAAGTACGCATGTCCTCTTGCCTCTCATAGGATCTGGTCAGTGCTGCACCGTCAGGTGTTCCAACTTGCCAGTAGAATCTGCAAATTCCAGGGGTTTTGGTAGCAATCACGGCTTGAAGAATCTTCGGTGGACGGAGGAGGACGTTCAAGAATTGTCTGGGAATTCCGATACTACCGTAAGTGGCAGAAGAAGAAGAAGAGCTGCTATCACGTCTATTATGATCAGAGCTCTTTCCGAGGACATGGAGGCGAATCCGTCGCAGCTGGAAGGAGCTTCTGATGATCAAGCACATGGCCAAGGATTCGTCAACAACACCTTGACAGACGTCGTTCTGGAAATCGAAGCGCGTCCGCAGCCGATTTCGGCAGCATCGTTTGCAAATAGTAGTAATAACAATCAGTTGTCAATGGAGATTGTCATGGGCGGCGGCTCCACATCAGAGGCACAAGTCATGGCTGCGCCTAGGACATACCACCCCAAGCTTGTTTGGTTTGCGAAATCAGAAGAAGAGGAGAATAAGTACTTGGATAGGGCCATCAATGCCACCTTAACCGGTGCTGCTGTCTCTTACGCCATTACCAAAATTGTCACAGTCGATCACGATTACTGGCAGGTACTTTACATGTTCAGCTATCCCTGTTACCTCGTGCAATGATGTCTGAACTTCAGATACAGTTCTCTTCAGTGGCTGGTAGTTTGTTGTCGGGTTACATACTGTAACAATCTGTTGCTGAGTTGCATCTGAGTGACATGATTGAGTGAATATGTATGTAGCTGGGTAAGTAAGGGCATCTTTCCATTAAGCTGCTGTGATCACAGATTTTGTGACCACAACACGTTTCCATTATGTTTTTTCAAGTAGCTGTGCTCACAATCATGTTACAGTTCTACCGGTCAAGGAGTTGTGAGAGCTGTGAGTTAATCTGTGACTCTCCATACAATGGCATCATCTGTCCTTTTCTCATGAGAACATATGTTCTCAGAGTTCCTAACATGATTAATTACATATTTCACCACAGTTGCAACTGTCTAATGGAAAGTGACTGTTCCTACAACAAGAAATAAAGCCCCATGTGAGTGGCTTTCTATTAGGCTAACCCAATGGAAAGAGACCCTAATCAGTGGAAGAAAGGGATCTGTTGTTTCTGAAAGCCGAGAGATTGATTATGTGCAGCAGTTGTCTCATTTGGTGGGCATTTGGTAGTAGTGTTCTCATCCTGTGATATATCATGCATGCAGGGCTGGACAGTTTTTGAGATTCTGAAATATGCACCGTTGCATAACTGGAAGGCTTATGAGGAAGTTCTGAAGGTCAACCCAGTGTTGGCAAAGATGATGATCAGTGGAATTGTTTATTCGATAGGTGACTGGATTGGCCAGGTAAGGAGAAAAGCTCGCTCACATAGTTTTTTTTTCCCCTCCCCCTGGTTTATTTTGTGATATTTTTGTTATTGTATGTGTTGTAATGTTGTTCATGTTGGGCAGTGAGCTATAGGTGTAAATAAAACAGCCTCAGCAGCAATCCCTCTGGTGGTTTCTTTACAGTTCAAGAAAGTGCTAAATATATTATGCCCTTGCATCATCGTCAGTTTGGCTGATGAGATGAAGTGGGTTAAGGGACCATCATCTGGAGCCAATCAAATTTTTTTTATCTTTTGATGTGTGCTGAGAGTGAGTCTTGTGTATCTCGTCTTGCAGTGTGTGGAAGGTAAACCTGTTCTGGAGTTTAGCAGGGTGCGGCTTCTAAGATCAGGCCTTGTGGGGTTCTGCCTGCATGGATCCTTGTCACACTACTATTACTATGTCTGTGAGGTAAAAATCAACTCTTGCTAGTTTTCTGATATAATTCCTGGTCAATGTGTCATATGTCTTGTGTGTTTTTGCTCATCTTGCATGTAGTTGTTATTTTTAGTGGAACTTGTTTCTTTGAGTTGTGATTTCAAAAGCTTTTTGTTTTGAAGTTGATTTTAATTAGCGTGTGTACTCTCTTGTGTGCAGTATCTCTTCCCTTACAATGGCTGGTGGGTAGTTCCACTAAAAGTTGCATTTGACCAGACTATTTGGTCAGCGATCTGGAACAGTATATACTATGTGACTTTGGGATTGTTGCGGCTCGAATCACCAGCTAGAATCTGGAAAGATTTGACAGCCACGTTTTTCCCTCTTCTCACTGTACGTTTCTCTGAACTCAGGCTTTGGAGATGGCAAGTCCTTCTTTCTAGGTCTTATCAATTGTGCAAACAACATTCTGATTCAGGAGGATTTTACAGCTTAGCTAATACTTTTCCTCTTTGTGTCCCAATGCAGGCTGGCTGGAAGTTGTGGCCATTCGCACATCTTGTGACATATGGCTTAATTCCAGTTGAGCAGCGTCTACTGTGGGTGGATTGTGTTGAAATAATTTGGGTCACTATCCTTTCCATGTAAGTGGACATGGAACTTTTACTTTTCTGTCGATCTTGTATTCTTGCATCTGAGAGAGATTGGGGTAAAATATTGTTTGAAAGGCTGGATTGTAGTTTCTATGATGAATCTGGATTTGCATTGCTGTTCCTTGGTTGATGTATGATCCTCTGAAGTGTGGGTGGGCGTGAGCATATTTAAGTTATATCAGTGCAAATGAAAAAAGATGGCTGAAATCTGTACACACTTCTAATACAGTGGTAGATTGGTGTTTTCAGGTTTGCAAATGAAAAGGCTGAACAACGCTTGGAATCTGGTGAAAACAATCCAGAGACAGTACTGTTGTTGTCATCTGATACTGTTGAGGAAAATATGACTAATGAGTCATGATAAGGGTTGAAAACACAGAGGTGGTATGTAAAATACCTGTTTACCACCTTCTGTATCATTGCAATTTTTGACAGAATAAGCTCAGCCCTAATGCCCTTTATGCAGTTAGGATTGTACAGTAAACATGATTGACTACCTATGTGTTAGATTGGTGTTTGATGTCTCCAATAGTTGTAATAGTACAAGTACAGTTCTTTCCTCTGAATTCAGGGGGGTCATGGTGGTAGAAAAATCCTGTATTAGGTGAAAGATAAAAGAGTGTGCTATTGAAAGCACCCTCAAGAAACCATTGTTAACTTTCTGCCCAAAGAAAACTTGTGTGCATTGGGTTCTGTCTGTTTGTTTGCTGTAGCATGAAAGCCACCATGCTCCTTGCCAACTTTTGTGTGTGTGTGTGTGTGTGTGTGTAGCACCTGTATCTGCAAATGGGAAGTTGACACAATTCCAGCCCATGCATTTTGTGGAAATGTGAGAATATCTCACTTAATTGGTAGAATATGAACCTAACCAAACACTGCCTCAAATGGAAGAAAGTCAATTCTATTTCATAATATGCTTAAGAATTAGATCTCTGATGAATTGTATATACACTGTAATGGTATGAAGTAAATGTAGTCTGCAATTTAAGCAAACCTTCAAAACACAAATGAATTATACCTATTTGTCTTCTGCAGTTTACTCCAAAAAAAACACTAATAACCTCCTCTGCAATTCCCTTTGTAAGTTGATGTACCACCCCAAGTGAGATAACTTCCACTCAAGAAATTCCCTTTGTTATGAGATATTGCCCCAAGCAAAAAATTTCACTTGAGAAAGTTCCCCTTGTTATTTGAGAGAACTCCCCCAAGCAAAATTTCCCACTCAAGGCTAGTGCAAAGGCGGTTTTTTGTAGCAGCACCCTGGTAGGGGTTGGCTTTTACTGGCATGGAACCCGTAGGGGTTGGCTTTTACTGGCATGGAACCCTAAATGTTCGGTACAATTCAAGCACCTGGAAAGGCCTTTTTGTCTTTTACACTTTGGACCTCCTCGAGCTCCACCCTCGATTCCCAAGACCTCCCAAGACCCCGACCTTTCCAAAAGGGCATACCTTTGGACCTCAAGCTTCACCCTCGGTTCCCAAGACCTTCATCTCCACCCTCGGTTCTGGAGTATTGTAAGCCCCAACATCAGGGGTTTCCTCATACGAAATCCATTGGCAAAGCTCTACTATCCGTAATGCCCATGACCCAGAATTTGTTCAGTAACGGTAACTGTTTAGATCCAAGAATCTGCAGTACACTCAAAACCTGAAACCCACTCACTTTTGTGAAAAAGAAACCTTTGCATATTAAACTACAAGTGAGGCTGAGAGAAAGAGCAAATTGCATAGCATGCTGCCTGTGTATGAGTTTTGAAGGATGGAAAAAATGGGGACCCACTTTTGTGCCTTCCATTGGTGCGTGAAACCTTGGTTGAAAAACCACAAGGTAAATTGGGGGACTTTCCCAACCATAACAATCTCAGCTGAAAATCATAGTGTAGTTTTGGGGACCTTCACAACCACAATTTCTTGCTTTTTATTATTTTTCCACCACTACCACCTCCGCACATGCCCACATAGTACATACCAGATAAGAATTTTATTACATGGTATAGAATTGTGATTATATATACAATTGTGTGGAAATGTTAGAGACAGATGGTTGGAACTTGGGAACTTTGGCAATGGATGGAATTACATATCGCCACGTCTTGTGTGGAGCATGGTAGAAAAGATGATACTATTGATATATGTCGTTGCAAAATAGATTTGCACATGGATTCTGTCTTTTAGACTAGTGAAAAATCTTTGGCAGCTGCTGCCACATGTTGAGTGGAATTGAATGGAAGTAGATTTTATTGATATCCAATAAGCTGGGTGACAGATTTGCGAGCTGGATGTTGAAAGTGTACTAGAGTGTGGGCAGGGTTTGGTTGATTCCAGCTCCTTGGCCATGGATGAGCTAGGAGCCAGAATGGGCAAACCTACCCACTCCCTGGCATTAACATATGGTATAGCTCTGCAAGAATCTGCAAGGTTTGCTGATTAGGTCTACAGAATCATAGCCAATTCTGAATGCGAATTAGTTAATTAGAAGAGAATAAGACCTTGCAGCTGTCACCAAAAAATGTGTCATATTTAGATGAAGAGGGCATCATTATGCTAAAAAGCTGCAAACCAGAGCTTTCCAATGCCATATCAACCTTGAGTATGCAAATTGCTTTCTACATACATTTAATTTTACGGGTATTTTGTGTGTCAAATTTTCATATCATGCCAACAAACATGTCACAGTTATTTCAAATATTTCTTCAATGACATCCAAAATCATTCAAGTTGAAAGAAGATTTGTCCTTTGGAATTCTGAAATTTTAATATTGTAAGTTGATTTCAGGCTATTTTGAGTGAGTTTGTCATAAAACACCTACAGCAACCTCCATAATTATAATCTTTGAAATTAAAATCAAACCAGATAGTTAAGTTGACCACAAGAACCACAATGGAGGTGTAGATGAAAATGGATTATGTGACCCAGCACCCACTAGAGCACCATACATCTTTGGTGCTACAAGTGGGATAGGCATGAAACCCATACACCAGGGACGTTCCATGGCCATCTTTTAAGTGGGACCACATCTGATACCAGTGTTGAACTTCAACCATGTTACAATACCACCAGACATGCTACTGTAAACAAAAAGAACTTGATACAGTGATTGACAAGACCGACTACTGTGCATCACCAATAGTCCATGCAAGAACAAACATCATCTTCAAAGTGATGAAAGTGATTGGCATCCCTTACCATGATTGCTCTCTCAACTATTCTTGAAATGAACATTTTGTGGAAATGTGGCAATCTTCAGAGACCCGGAGACTTTTTCTTATTCAGAGAGGAGTACCAGGAGCTGTGTTGATGAGCCCCAATGCAATAGCCAGCTTCTCACTATGGTGACACAAATGCAACACCTTTTCTTCTTCTTCTTCTTCCACATCATGCAGAACAAATTTAGTGTCAGGCCCTGGAAATCTCTGCAGTTCTGCACAGATTTCAATCATCGGAGGGTGGTCTTCATTGCCTACTACAAACATATGCACCTCATTATTCACTTTAATCCAGGTGTGACCTGGCTGTTTCTTCACACCTTTTTCCTTTCACTGCCATTGAACATTCTCATAGAGATGCCTGTCGCCAGCAGCAGGATTTGACAGCAGCATTTTCAGGCTCCAATTCAAGAATACATTTGGCAATGCATTTTTCCATCTCCACAGTACCATGAATTCTGTAAGCACTGAGCAAAGCCCTTCATGCACTCACATGTGGTTTACAGGGTATTGCCTTGATCATATTCTCTGCCTCCTGTAGATGGCCAGAATGACCAAGAAGGTCTACCATGCAGGTGTAATGTTCCAATTTTGCAGAAATCCTATAGTCTGTGATCATTGAAGCATAACATCAAACACCTTCATCCACCAAACCTGCATGGCTGCATGCGGACAGATGACGAACAAAAGTGGTATCATCCGGCTGGTACACGTTCACACATCTGTTGAAAATGTATAAGAACATGCCCATATATGGCACATCCTCCAAGTATTGCATTCCAAGTGACCAAATCTCAAGATGGAACACTCTCCAAGAATCCTCAGGGCTCCCACATTTTGGGCGCATGTCCACCCAGCTACTCCTCACAAAGACATCAGACTAACAACCACTTTGAATGATCTGCTCACGAACTGTCCTACTCTCTTCAAAGAGCAACCACACTGGCACATGCATTCAGGGTGAACCCCTTGCGGGGAGGGAGGCAACAGCCCCATCAATCATTATCGAAATTCGAGAAGTACAATGGCGGGAGGAAACACCACCTGATGGTGGTGTTATCACTCCCAAAGATATTCAAATGCAACCATTCAGATTTAAAAGCTAACTCAATCCTATCTTGGATGTCTAGGTCTTTGTCGGGCCTAGGGGCTCTGATGGCCTTCCAGGTGGCCATGCCGACTTCGATAGTGGCCACCCAGGCTTGCTGGAGCACTTTGAGGTAGTAGCTGTCGTCGAAGTGCTTACAACACCTCTTGGACCAAAGGTAGTATAGAATGAAGGTTCGGAGGATGTCGAGAGGCTGCCTAAGGTAGGTGAAGCCGCCAATGTGGTAGGCGTGGAGTCCAGGAGGGTCGTCTTCACGTTCGATGGAGGCCTCGCCAAGCAAAGCGAAGGGCTAGTTGATGGTGATGCCCTCGGGAGCTTTCCATTCCTCCCAAACTCTTCTGAACGCACCCCAGGCGCGTTGCGCGAAAGGGCAGTCCAGGAGGGAGTGCTGAGGGGACTCAGGAGTCCCAGCATTGCAGGTGTTACAAGTGGGAGAGATCCCCATCACTTGCAGCCAGGTTCCAATCGGAAGACCCTGGTTGAGAGTTAACCAAATTAGGGTGCCCACCTTCCTTGGGCGGGCGTTGTGCCAGATCCTGGCAACCACCTGAGGAGTAGTGGAGTTCCTAAAATTGAGATTGTTGATGAACGTGATGATTCCAGGGGAATGTGATGGCCCCTTTGCATTCTTGTACCCTCTTTTAGCGGTGTACCCAAAGAAAGGCGCGTCACCTAGGGGGTGCGTTTCTCTCCAGTGCCACTCCCTTGGATCCCAAGGGAGATTTTCGATGAAGCCGGATTTAAAAATCCAGTAGGTTGTGTTTCTCTGGCTGGCAGAGGGAGGATCTCTGTCGATTTTGAGGGTAGTTCCGTGTCTTTCTTGAAAAAGAACTCTGACTGAGGTGTGGTTGTCGAGGAGGAGGGAGTGTTTCTAGTGGCTCGTGGCCCGGAGCTGTCCGCTAGTAGAAACTCTTCTGAATTCTAGTACCAAGACTTTGTCGGGGAGGGATTCCAACACGTAATAGACCCATTCCAGCAGGGCACCCGAGCGAGGGGCAATGCTGCTGATCCAGTCACCTAGTTGAGCACGGGAGCTAAAGGAGTCGGGCCGCCTGGGGATGCTCTCAAGGATGATGTCTTTGGAGGCTCTGTTAGAGGCATGGAAATGCATTCTCACGTCGGAGAGGTTCTTCCGGTCTTGAGCCTCTTGGTTCCAGAGGTCTCTGACTCTGGTGTGTCCAAAACGCGCGAAGGCACATCTTTCATTTTGGCTGCTCACTCCAAGCGGCAGCCCTCTTGTGTTGGTGAAGGATGGATTTCCAAAGAGAGGTTGTCTAAGCATTTCCACCCTGCTTGTTGGATCTTCCTTGGTCAGGCCTAGTCGTACATTGATCCATGCCCCCAGGATGCTCTTCCACATGGAGCAGGGTGTCCTTTTTAGCTTGGGCGCGGCAAAAATCCAATTGATGTCTAGTGTGTCGAGTCCTTTTCCATGGACTGGAAGCTTGGTCTAATCAGCATGATGTCTGATCAGTTCCTTCCAAGGTTCCCCGTCGGGCGCCAGGCCCCTGACCAGTAGCTTTGTGAGGAGTGCCTCCGATTGAATTTTGGGGTTGATTATGCCCAGTCCGCCTTTGGCAATGGGCAAGGTGAGGGTGTCCCATTTCACCTTAGCCCGAGCGGGCGTGGCTTTACCACCCCATATAAAATTTCTGACCACCCCACATACCTGGCTGCACATTCTAGGATTGTTAGGAATAAATCCAGCTTAGGGGATATGCACACAAGCAAAAGAAAAATAAAGGACACGAGATTTCACATGGTTCAGCAAAAGCCTACATCCACGGAACGCACCCGCACTCAACTCACACTATGAAATCGATAATTACAATAGTGAAAAACTATCTCTCTCAACTCTCACAATTTTATCACTTCTCTACTTGGCACTCCACACCACTTGTAGAGATATTACAATGAAAACTATAAGAGTATTTATAGTTTCAAGTTCACCAACCAATTGCCACCAACTCCCACCTACCAAGTTCACCAACCAAGTTCACCAACTGCCATTAAACTTAGACAATGGTGGTTGGTTGTTAATTTGGTAGGGACGGTGCAATTAATTTGATAGGCTTGGGTGGTGCAATTAATTGATCAGGCTTCACACACAACAAGGATTTGGGTTCCAGCATGCAGCCAGGTACCACATTGAAGCTAGAAGTACCTGGTTGGCCACTAAAATCCTCCCCGCGAACGAGAGATTGCTGTGGCTCCAGCTGATCAATTTTCCTTTCAGTGAAGCCATCATTTTATCGAAATTGGCCTCTATTGGGAGGCGGAAGCCTACTTGAACCCCTAGATATCTGACACCCTCGCCTTCGGGGATCCATTTGAGTCCGACTTCCTGTCCCCAACTCCATGCTCTCTTTTTCTCCTGCTCGCCCAGATGGCGACAGATTTATTCCAATTGATCTTGGCGCCCGATGCCTTGCAAAAGGTTTCCAGCACTCCATGGGTCTTGTCCAAGTTTGTTTGTTCACCTTTGAGATTCAGAGTTGTATCGTTGGCAAACGTTTGGTCCCTGATTCTACCCCCTCTTGGCAGAGTTAAACCTTTGATGGCATACCTGGGGTCTTCCAACATGTGCCCCAAAACGTCGGTAGCTATGATGAAGAGGTAAGGCACTAGGGGGCACCCCTGGCGGACTGATCGGGCAAGCTGAAAGACTGGCCCCGCCTCTCCATTAATTTTGATTACTGAGGAGGCTTCGTGGTGTAGGGTGTGGACCCATTGCACCCAGGTGCTACTAAAACCGAGTTTGGTCAGGGCGGTGAATAGAAAATCCCATTCTATTCTGTTGAAAGCCTTTTCAAAGTCCAACAGGAGGAGTACTAGATCCTAGTCACTCTCCACAGCCCAGTCCAGGGAGTCCTAAGCGATAAAGGCATTGTCGAATATGCTCCTGCCTTCTACAAATCCAGTTTGATTCGATCTAATAATGCCTGGGAGGAAGGCTTGCAGCCTCCCAGCGAGGGCTTTAGCTAAGATTTTGTAAACACTCCCCAAAAGAGTAATCGGTCTTTAGTTCCTAAGCTTGGAGCGATCCCTGGTTTTGGGAATTAGGGTGATGAACCCCCTGTTGATGAAAGTCGAGGCCTCTCCTAAGGCCAGCATGGCTGTGTAAGCCTTGAGTAGCGTGGGCGCTACTTCGTTGGCACAAGCCTGGAAGAATTCGATTAGGATTTCATTGTGGCTAGGCGTTTTGCTTTTGGGCAATGCCTGAATCGCTTTGAGGACCTCATCCAGAGTGAGTTTCTGGATGAGGGAGGCATTCGTTTCGGTTGTGACTTTCGCCGGAACGCTGTCCCAACAGCGGGCTTGCACTTCCTGGGTGCCCGGGAGATGCGCTTCCGAGGAGTAGAGTTTTGTGCAGAATTCGGTGACGTATTGGGTGAAGTCGGGTTAACCCCTGATCGCGCCACTCTCTGTCTCCAATTCTCTCAACAGGGTTTTTTTTTGGCCTAACTTGTGAAAATCAAAGAAGTTCTTTGAACAAATGTCGCCGTACTTGAACTAATTCGCTGAGGATAAATGTTGGTTACGCGACACTTGGTTCTGATAGATTTCTGCCAGCTTTGCCTGTGAGTCAGACAGGATGTCCCTCACCCTTTCGTTGGTCGGGTCGCCTTGCAGTTGGGCCTCTGCCAGTTGAATTTTTTTTTTGTGTGTTTTGATCGTGGCTCCTCTGAGTCGTTTCTTTGCTTTTGTTAGGCAATTGTTGCAGCTCATAACCTTGCCTATGGCCGCTTCCAGCCGGGGTGCCCAGCCTTGGTCACTGGATGGGGTCGGGTATCTCTAGCCCAGGCTTGGAGCAGTGCTGTTTTACCCTCCGCTTCCTCCAACATGGAGGTGTCAAAGTAGCGTGCTGGGTTGCCTGTGTCAGTTGCCTGCCCCCAAATTGAGATGAGAAGGGGGGAGTGGTCCGAGAATTTCTTGATGGAAATTGTTGATTCAATCCTCCCCCCTCTAGAATCCAGATCTTGGGAGACCATAAATTTGTCGATTCCGGATACCACGGAGCTGGCTCCAAATCTTCCATTGTCAAAGGTGTAGGCCTTCTTTGACATTTTCCGGAAGTTGTGTAAGCACCAGGCATCGGATAGTCCATACTGCAGAGTCATGTGGTGCCAGGAGGCTGCCTCCCTCCCGTGCATCTGTCTTCCACTGGCGATGCCCCTACAAGAGGTTTCCTCCTGGTGATTGAAGTCTCCTCCTATTATGGTGTTGTCTGAATCGAATTCGGCTCTGCTTATGGCTTTCCATAAGAAAGCTCTGTTTCTAGAAGTTTGGGCTACATATACATTAACAATAGTAAGTGTGCCGTTGCCGGCAGCTTGCAACTTGATAAATTGTGCCCGTCCCTCCATCAAAATTCAACCAAAAGGGCTGTCATTCTGTCTACAAGGATGGCGATGCTTGCACTCATTCTTTGAGAGGGGCCCATGGGTATTCCAGGGTTCCAGAAGGAACCCCCTTCCAGTACTCTATTCTTTTCCCAGCACTCCTCATGCCTTCTTGACCCAGGTGATATTCCTGGATGAGAAGGATTTGGGGGGGGGGAGGGAAGAGAGGCTAACCAGAGTTTGATCGCCTTCTGCTTTGGCGAATTGATCCCCAATCCTCTAACATTAAGGGACGCCAGGGTGAGGGTTTTTCCAAACATGTGTGTGTGGGTTCTGGGCGGCTGGTGAGCTGATCGATCCCATATTTGTGCACGCAGTTTGACCTGCTTCCTCCTGGCCTGCTCCTTGGGCTTCTTGGTCATCCACGGAGCTGAAAGGAGTAACCGTGCACAGGGGCTCCAGTTTGGAGAGGTCAAGCTTGATGAATCTTTTCTTCCTAATTGCTTGAGGGGACGCCAGCAGGCTGGCTGATGCGCTTTTGCATACTTGGCGATCTGTGCTTACGGGGCCGGATTTCAACAAAAGACTGTGTGCCGGGCCCGAGAACTCAATGTCATTGTTCATGCTTGTCAAGGAGTCACACATCCTCCAATGGAGGTGTCTCTTATTATTCACACTAATGGCGCTGGTGCTTGTGCTGATGTGTGTGAGTATGGTGCATTCCCATCCTCCTTTGGTCTGTTCTTCTTGCCAGCTCCATTCCAAGGAGACGCGATCCTTGAGGTTTAGACTGTATCTGAGGACCTTGTCCTCGAGCTCTGATTCGGTGCTCTGGGTGATATCTACAAGGGCAGACGCATGGGTCCATTCTTCCTCTGATGAGCCCGTGATCTTGATTTTAAGTGGGAGGCTCGGCAGGGAATTGTTCCTGGCGTATACTAGAATCTCTTTCTGGTCGTTTTTTTCTCTGGACAAAACCAGCCAGATCCTTGTTCTGGCGTGCTTTTGGCCTGGTGGTACAGAGATGCTTAAGGAGGTGAAATAGGAGCGATGTACTTCTGAGTGCATTCGTTTCCTTCTTCCCCTTGGTGTGACTTCATGGTTTGGGGTGGGAGTTGGGGACTGAGGCAAGGCCGGCCTTGGCGAGGTGATCCTAGGAGTGTGTTTCTTTCTTCCCTGGATGGTCCAACTCTCCCTCAAATCCTCTTGATTATCCTTTGCGTCCTCAGCTTCTGGGTTGACAGCCTCCAGAGCCACGAACGGGTTTGTGTTTGCAACTGAGTAAAGAGCCTGGTGGCTGTTTGCCTCCCGGAAACCAAAATTGAGCTTTGCTTTGGATGTGTAGGCGCTTTCTAAATGCCTTCTGGTCACTAGGTTGGGCCTGTCGTGATTGAGACCTGGGGAGCTTGCAAATTCTGTCATGATGTGATCAACTTTCGAGCTCCCTGGTACTTTGATCTGGCTTGAACCCCCGGTTGTATTTCTGCTCTATGGAGCTTATCGAAGCAATTGGCGATGGCTGAGTCAATGGGGTGCTCTAATTGGCTGCGAGCTTCTGAGTGCAACGGGTTCTTTCGAGTGCGCGTTTGGTTGCTCCTGACATTTTGAAGTCGAGGTTGTCTGCCAACCTGATCCTGCTTTGGCTGAGAAGCTCCTTCTCCTGACTTCTTTCCATCTGTTCCGCTTGTGGAGAGGGGGCCGTTGGATGGTGGCACCCCTTCCCAGGGTATACTTCTGTTAATGGTGCAGATCCGGGCGTGATGGCCGAATCGCCTACATTTTCTACACTGATTCGGTAGTCCAGAGTATAGAATTCTCTGTGCTACCATGTCGTTGGTCTGAGCTCCTTCCGCCATTGACGAAATTCTAATGTAGCCAGGAAGCTTGGAGATATCTCTCAGCTCAATTGTTATCATGGGCCCGGCTAACCTTTTGATATAAGAATCGGTTGCTTCAATTTCCAGGACCTCCCCGAGCTTGCTGGCCATGATGGTCAGGGCTCTTGTGTTCTGAAATTGTTCGTGCAGGTCGGGGAACTACACCTTGATAGCGTGAGTAAGCTGAGTTTCTGCTCCTTGCGAGCTTGCGTCGAAGTTCGGGATGTATCATGAGAAGGAATGACCCAAGCCACTCCATTCGACTGCCGTCAGTCATCTGGTGGCCTTCGCGCCCTCCTCATCTTCAAGCAGAATCTCAAAGTATCACCTTGTGAGGAGAATAACCGAGACGAGAGGGGCCGGGAGGTGAAGTTTGAGACAATCGAACAACGTCTTAAAGGTTACTCTGCCCCCTAAAGTTCTACCGATTACGGTTCGCCTTGCTTTCTTAGCAACGTTTTCTTGCATTGTGAGCACCAAATCCTTTGGAAAATCCGCCTCAATTTCCAGATTATAATCGACTGGCGATGGGCCTTGGGTTGCCTCCCCTTCGGGGGAGGCAGCATCTATCCCGCTGCCTGGTTGCGCGATCAAAGGGTGGAGGGAGGGGGTCGTCACTAAGTTGATCGAGTTCTTGCGTTGGAGCTTCTCACTCTCGGTGCTTTTACTCTGGCAGCGGAGAGGTCTTCCCTCTCCGATTACCTGGCTGCAGCAGCTTCCGAGTTCTCCGAGCCCCTTCCAAGACCAGCAGATGCAGAGAAAATATCTGACTTGCAGGGATGAGGAGAGGATCCTTTCGGAGGTACCTGATGGGTGCGAGGTCCGTCAGAGCATTCGATCTTACTCTCCGGGAATTTCGTCACGACATCCAGAGAAGTGGATGTCGAAGATGACCGTTGGAGAAACTCTCCGTGTGGTCCGCCATCGCTCCTGAGCAAAAGAACTTGCGCTTCCTTACTTGTTTGCTGGAGTTTCGTCTGATCCTGGAGAGCAATCGAATTCGCCTGAGGGGTGCGCAGTCCGTCAGAGCTTTCGATCTTGCTCTCTGGGAGTTTCGTCGCGACATCTAGAGGAGCGATTGGCGAAGATGACCGTTGGAGAAGCTCTCCTCGTGGTCCGCCATTGCTCCTGAGCAAGAAAGCTTGTGCTTCCTTGCTTGTTTGCTGGAGTCTCGACCGATCCTGGAGAGCGATCGAATTCGCCTGTTCTGAACTCGCAATCCTTCCCTCCTTGCAGATCATTTCCCTAGAATGGAGAGAGATCGGCTTGGCAGGAGCTTCGCAGAGTTCTGGCGATGCCGGATCAATAGAGCCGTTGGTTGGAAGTAAGTTCTTTTTGCCCGTTGGAGAGGAGGCTCGGGCGCCGCCGACGTTCTTTGGTCTCAGTTTGAATTTGCTGAGTCCCGGCCGCGCACTACATCCAACTTTCCTAATCCTGTGAGCTACCAAAACGAACTCGTTAAGCTTGGCGGTCTGAGGATTAGCAGCTTCTGAGCAAATTTCCATCATTGTTGAGAAGAAGCGATTAAGAATCAGCTAAAAAAAGGTGCATTCGGACAAGAGAATCATGAGCCTCTCTGATACACGTCCAGACAGCAGAGAGCTCCCATCGCCCTAAGTTATCCCCTGGCACATGCATTCAGCACCCCCACAAAAGTAACAGACTTTGGTAGCACACCCTCCTGTTGCATTTGTCAAAATGCCTTTTGCACTTGCCCACATTTCACATGCCCCATATCATTGCATTCCAACTGACCACATTTGGAGATGGCATGTCGTTGAACACTCTCCAAGTGTCCTCAATGCCCACATTTTGCATACATGTCCACCAAGCTACTCCCCACAAAGACATCAGACCTGCAACCACTTTGAATGAGCTG
>Ga0116227_10010282_pt1 | contig 16426 bp, 6 predicted proteins | sample S1TSphgellanicum_FD_89693 | JGI IMG/M metagenome (GOLD analysis project Ga0116227, IMG submission 89693) | Host-associated microbial communities from peat moss isolated from Minnesota, USA - S1T2_Fb - Sphagnum magellanicum MG | ecosystem: Host-associated > Plants > Peat moss > Unclassified...
AAAAAAAATAAAAAAGAAAAAAAAAAAAAAAAAAATAAAAAAAAACCAAAAAAAAAAAAAAAAAAAAAACGATTATGAAATGGAATTTGTTTGATCTATATCAAATTATAATTTAAAATGACTTTGAAATTGTTGCAATGATGATCACCAAAATACACATCCTACATAAACCAACTCTAATGAAACATCGTCAGTGGAAAATATACATATATATATATATAAGCTATTGGATTATTTTCCATCCAACAAGAACCATTGGATATTTTCATGTGATATTTATAGCCTTGTTTTTTATGTTGGGAAATTTTGGACAAAATTTTGATTTGAAAAATATGATTTCAACTTATACAAACACTTTTTTTTAATAAAAAATTGTGAGGTAGGCGGGTTGGTAATCATCCACAAAAGGATTTAGCCTAATTTGGCTACATGTCAAAAAGGACATTAGAAAAGTTTAGGAACCATGCTATATAGTTTGGCAACAAGCTACAACCTATTGTCTGAATATGGCAACTTCAAATGTTTTTTCCTCATAATGTGGCAATAGTGGACCAATGTTTTGCCAAAATGCCTTTGTTATTGTAGCAAGGCCCTTTTTTTGGTTGCCAAGTTGCAAAATTTCACCTCAAAGAAATCATCATTGTATACAAAGGATTTTTCATGGAAAAAATGGCCCAAATTCACTACGCTTGATTTTGAAAAAAATTCAAATCACCAAATTTTTTATAATGAGTTCCAATAGGTAGTCCAAAATATTGAACGGTTTTTTTTTCTACTTTCATACCTAGCTTGTAGCCAAATTTTCCTAAATTAAGTTTAGGATGTTTGCCACCTTGCCTACATCACAAAATCAAGTACAAAAACATTGCTTATTAAAATGATCTGTAAAGTCAATTAAAGTGGGGACCAAAATGCTTAGGTTGGGGCTGAATAAGGGACAAAGTGAATAAAAAGGGATGAAAATTTTACAAATGAAATTAATTGGGATCAAATTGGTTTTTACACTAATTTTGGTGCAAAAACTAGTTTAATCCTTAGTTCATGTTTTTGCTTATGTTTGTTTAAAGATATTTATTTTGAATATAATTTATATAAATTTCTTTTAATATTGGCTTGGTGGAAGTTGAAAGTTGTATAATTTCAAAACATAATATTGTGACAAAATTATGACAATTGTTTTTTAGGGGGCCTTAATGATTTATATTGATTACATATGGATTTTTAAAGCCTTTTCATGTGTTTAAATATTGTTTGAAATGTAAATCTTGGTCTTCATTTTATTTGGTATGACATCCAAAAACAAATCTAGTGATTTTATAATCTTGTGACAATCTTGTCATTGAACAAAATTGTAACTTGAAAGATATTATGCATTTTGTTGAAAAAGGCAAAGTAGACAATTTTTTCTTCTTGTCACAAAAAAAAAAAGCCATAAAAAAATTTTAATGTATTGAAAATAGAAATATATTTTTATTTAATGATTAGCATGAGTGTAATTTCTAATTTTATCACAATGATGTTGATTATGCACATATTTAATATGCATTTAAGTAGATTTTTAAAAAATAATTGTACATTTTTTTCTTACTTTTTAGGTTGTCCAAACTTGTACAAATAGATAAAAATAAATGAATTATTGAATATTTTCCATTTTCAACATGATATAGCTTTATAACATACTTGGAAGTTCTCGATGTTTAAATATCATAGTAGAATACATCAAAGTTCTAATGAAAAGTATATTTAAACTCAATTTGATTAGTCATTTTCAAATATACTTGTTATCTACTTTTATTGTGCCAAAGTTTTTCAAATTTTGTAATCACCTCATTATAAACTCAAAGAAACACACCATGTTTTTATTATGTTATTTTAAATTATTTTGAATCTACTTTCCTCTATTTGTGTCAAAAACTAGACCATTTTTTGACTTGTCTTTTAACACTTTATATATATTTTTTACCATGCTTTCACCTTTTTAGCATAATTAAAGGCAACAAATGGACATGCCACATAAAACATTTTCAGAAAGTAAAAAAATGTCATTGATGGTACATCTACCCCACCCAAAGTACCAATGCTACTTAATTTTCCTACACTATATGACTTGATACCACAATTCGACATTTATTCCAATGTTTAATTCATGTCCTACATTTACATCTAATGAAAAGGCACATACAAAGGTGAAAATGTTGTAATCACAATCTAATGACTTTGCCACCATGGCATGTGAAATGGTGGTTAACAACAAGGATTAAAAGTTATATTCAAATAAAAAATAGAGGTTACCATACAGAAGGAAAAGGTAGGTGATGCTTATCAATTTCAAAGCAACTGTAAATCTAGGAGTTTTGACAAATGTAAAATTTGAAACAAAGGTTAAAGAAGTGCCAAACCTATAATAGAAGTCCCCATCCCAACTATAATTAATTAGGTCCTCAATTTGGTTGCCAATGATGTCATATGTGAACTCCAAATGAAGTCTATGTAGGAAGTTATTCATAACTATAATTAAAAACGAATAAATATATTTTTCTTTATGGAATCAAAATGTTTCATTTATCTTCTCCATTTCCATTTCAACCCCCCCAAGTCCCCATTCCACTTGTATTATATACCTTACCTACATTTTGTTATATGATTGCACTTCATCTAGGTTAGTCCTAGGCAACCTTGTGCCTCCCAAACCATTGCATCAGAAACATCTTTTTCCCCATATGACCTAAATATTCAAAATATTCGTCTATATGTTCCAAAAACTAATGTTAGTTTTTGTATGGGTCTAATTTGCACATATGTTGACATCACGGAAGGAACCTAAATACGTGTGTTGTCCATGTAAATGAACAATCCATGTTGGTTTAAGACCATCATATTGTTCATGTAATACATATTTTTTATGTTTGTTGAATCACGACTTATGGGTGTCATTGTTCTAGGGCTTATGAATTTTGATGAAAATTTCATCAATTAATTCAACATAACCTTGGAACTTTGAGATATGCGTGTCAAGAGTAGTTCATTCTTTAGATGTAAACCATCAAATGTTGTCACCTATGACCCTTTTAATGTTGAATGCAATGAAAATTGTATCATCACAAATTACATTTTTTCTCTAGTTTCACAAAAATGCATCATACATGATTGCATTGTCATTTCTTATGTTATAAAATGAATTATAATAATCACTATTCTATGCTCAATTTAATTAATGGCCACGTCATAATGTGAGCCTCACCAATGGATCTTGCATGGGTATGGATGGTGAGGATCACTAATGTTGTTAGTTCATCAAATTTTGACAAATTAAAATTTGTTAAGGTTTTGAACAAACTTGGAATTACTCCCAGAAAAAAGTTCATGGAACACAAGAACAAAATGAAAAACCCTAAAATAACAAAAGAATAAAGTAAAATAAAAACACACTTCAAAAAACAAGAAAAAATGAAAACCCTTTAAAAACAAAAAACCAAAATAAAAAGTTAAAAGAACTCCCAAATGAAAATGAAAAGAATTACATAAGGTAAAATAGAAATATATGAATAACCTTTAAGGAAAAATAAAGTTAGATGAACCTCAACTGAATGAGGAATAAAAATGGAACGCCCACAAGTTTAAATGTGAAAATGAGAACTAAAGAAACCCACTTATATAATTTTGTGTAAAGGAAACCTAAACATAATTCAATGTAGTCATAGTGCAATCCCTAAAATAGCATTATAGTGCAAATGAGAAAAAAAAATCCCTACAGTGATGCCTTCAAAAAAGAAAGTGTTAAAAAATAAAATCAAAGAAGTTGTTCAAGTGTGTCCTAAAACAAATTGTCAAAAAAATTTCAAATCCTATTTCACCCCTATTTTCATCATTGGTCATTAGTTTTGTGATTTCAGTCCTAGTTATGGAGACTTTACAAATAATTGAAAATAGGGGATGAAATTGAAATTACAAGGGTTGGGACTTGATATGGGATTAAAGAGAATTTTTGAATAATTTTATTAGGCCCCAACTTTTTTGGGGGTCCAAGTTTCTCTCTCTTTCAACCATTGGAGTACTTATATGCACCAAATTGAACCAATACCCACTAGCACACTATGACAAATGGATAAAAAATGGTTAAGGAATAATTTTTTGTTGGGTTCTAGTTCCTTAGCTAACCATCTTATGGATTAAAGGACAATTAATCCATAAAATTTTTCCTTTACCTAGTCTCTAAAATTTTCCTATATATGGGATGTACTTCTTATTTAATTTATTACCAAAGTGAAACCACGTATTTAATTCAAGTAAGGTTAATACATAATGAGCCACAAGGGGTATCTTTGGGAACCACAAAAAGGAAAAATGGTAGCAATTGCATCACAAATTAATCAAAATCAAAGAAATACATTGGGGGTAGGAAGCACTAGCTAATGGTTTCATCACTAGCCCCAAGAATATCCATATGTAACCAAAAAATCCTTAAAAAGGTGTCCATACTACCCATAGTACCTTGGCCATTTCAACACATGTCCATTGAATAATTAATTCATTTTGAAAAATTCATTTCAACAAATGGAATATTCCTAAATATTCACTATTATCTTTCACAATATTTTTTGAAATTTTCAACATTTTTGAAAATAGTATAATTAGTGTTGAATTGGCCAAGGTACTAGGGTAGTATATAGAGTAAAGATTTCATGGAGTTGATAAATTGCACTAGGTCACCATCCCAACCTCCACCATGGAGGTCCAAACATGTTGATGTATTTTACTCTTAGAACATTCATCATCAAAATGTTATTTACATCTCTTAGCCCATATTGTAAAAAACATAATAAAAGAGTTGACAATGTCTAGGGGATGATTATCATACAACAAACTTCCTTTATGGGTCCTAAAAAAATGTTCAAATCAGTTTCAATTCTAGGCTTAATGATATCACCAAGGAAAATAAAGTCCCAAGAAAGAGGGGTAGGAGGGATGCCATGATGCCATTAACTTAAAAATAATTTTGCTAGGGATTCACACAGGACAAGTTGAATTATTAAATGAAGGTAATGAGATTGGGAGTTGTCGGTTTCTTGCCCACATTGGCCAAGTAACCAATTTTTGAAGTATATCCAAAGAATGGAAAGTCTTGTAGCCTAGGAAGGTGTTCGAAACTATGAGGATTAATTTTTTATTAATCCCTTTTAGCACATAGGTAGACTATCAAACATACTTCAAAACAACACTTGCAATATTCATCATGCACATGATTTTCAACATGAGACTTTACACTCTTTTGAGATAGGATCACCCATGCGCCTAAAGTCGAATTCTTATGTGAGAACTACACCCCAAGGGAGTTCATCACATGCGCCTAAATATTCTCCTTTATGGGGATCACTCACCAAAGACTATAAAGTTTACACCATGGTATTCACAATAATCTTCACATTTTATTTCTTCAAGGATTCCTATTCACATATGATACTTCTACAAGTCTTGATCCAACTAATAACATGAAGTTATTGAATGCAAATTATGAACCCAAAAGCTCCAATCTCTACTTCTTATATACTTGAAAGAAAGAAGTGGATGAATAGTTAACCACATTCATCTACATCTATTCCCCATGTATCAAACCAATCATCAAGTGCCATTTATAACTTTCCATCCTTCTTTGGATAGGTTTTACATTATTGGGAATCTAGGATTTAGTCAAATCTACATACTTGACCTCCCATTATTACTAACCCGAAATAGTTATTTAAATTATTCATAATCAACCTTTATGCCCCTAGTTAAAAGATTCTCCTTCTAGGGCCCATGAAGTTCATTATTTTATTCCCTATTTTTATCCATAATATTACCCCAGCACTAATATTATTATTTGTAATTATTAGTAGTTATTTTGTTGTTACAATCCCAACAAAATTATTAAAGGACTTTGAATGCCATTCCCTTAAATCCCAAAGGAGTGAATAAACAAACCCCAACAATCATGCCTCTTGCCACCAATTTGGCCAGGAGGGCTTTAAATTGGGCTTTTGGGTCAATAATTCTAAGACTTTTATTGGCCACAAGCTAGATGAAATAATCCCATTCTATTTTAGCCCTTTTCATTTTAATCCTTCCTCCCCATATTATAGTTGCGAACAACCTTTCTTAGTTAGTTACACACATCCTCAAGTTAGGATTCCAACAAGTTGCTAGACACCACATGGAAGCCATGAAGACTTGATTAACTATGAACACCTTTCTAGCTAAGGAAAGCCTCATGTTGCCCCATGTTATGAATTTAGAACTGATGGTAGACATTAATTTATCAAAGTTAGCCTGGAAGGGTAAGCAAAAGCTTACCAGCAACTCCCCCTAGGTATATGATGCCTTTCCCTTTAGGGATCCAATTGAAACCATCTTCTTCCACCCTACATTCCTAGTTTTTGGAATCTTTTGTTGCCCAAATGGTTGTAGACTATCCCCAATTAATTTTCGCCCAAAGGTTCTATGGAACAAGTCCAGGACAATTCGAAATTTGTCTAAGTTATTTAACTTGGAGATATATTGTTGTGTCATCAACAAAGGGTTAACAATTGAGAATGCCCCCTTTAGAGAGCTTGAGCCCTTATATGCCATTGTTTTAGTTGTCCAAGGATTAACCTAAAAAATTGATGGCCAAGATGAAAAGGATAGGCGTTGGGGGTAGCCTTAGTGAAGAAATCTGGAAAGATGGAGAGGTTCATTGACATTCCCCTTATTGACAACAAGTGTGAAAAACCAATACAAGGAGGAAACCCATTTGATCCATAGTTGATTGACCTTTAGCATTTCTAGGGCTTTAAACAAAAAGTTTCAATTAATTTTGTTAAAGGTTTTTTTAAAATCCAAAAACAACCAAAACAAGTTCCAAGTTCATTACTTTCTACTACCCATTCCAAAACTTCTTGGGCTTGAGAATTGTTGTATAAAATGGCATATGCTAATAACAAAACTTGTTTAATTGGGTCTAATGACAATAGGAAAAAAAATTGAATTATTCTAACTAGGAGTTTGGCTAAGATCTTATAGATACTTCTTAAAAAAATGATGGGACACTAATTCCCAAGCTTGGAATGATCACCAAATTTAAGAATAAAAGTTATCGAACCCTTATTAAAATAACTTAATTTTGAGGTTCTACCCAAAAAGAACATAACATGGAAGGCTACCAACAAATAAAGGGCCAAGACCTCACTATTAATTTGAAAGAATTATGTAGTCAACCAATTCACTCCCAGGGCTTTCCCTTTTGACGACAATACAATTGTTTAATTAACCTCCTTTAGCACAATTTCCTCAACTAGCCCTTGGTTCATTGATTTAATGACCAGGGAAGGGACACCTTCCTAATAAGTAGTTTGGGTTGCAAAAGTTTCATCACTAGGGTCATTGACTTTGTAGAGATTTGTGTAAAGTTGGTTGATGGATGTTGAAAGGCTAGTTTGGCTAGTAATGGAGATATCATTGGCCACTAGTTTTTTTATCAGAATCTTCTTTCTCCCAATGCAACGGAAATCAAAAAACATTTTGGAGCATGAATTCTCATACTTCATCCAACTTGCAATGAATTATGAAAGGAGTGTTCCACCAAAGCTTGGAAGATCTTAATTAGTTTAACTTGCAAACTAGAAAAAATGCTTATAATGCTAGGGTTTGTGGGCTTTTTTTAAAGTTGAATTTTTGCAAGGGAAATTTTCTTTTGTAGGCATCTCATTAAGGTTCTTTTTGCCTTCCTCAATTCCTTTGCCATGGATGTATTGCACCTAGTGACCATACCAATAACTACCTCTAGTTAATCAACCCATCCTTCGCTGTGAATGAAGGTTTTTTCCCCTCCCCTTTCCAACCTTGGAGCATTTGGTTTTTTTCTTTTATGTTCCCAACAAGGTTGTTCAAGGTATTATTGTGGAACTAGAGTTCCTTTGTTGGAATTATATTATTAACATGAGGAGAAAGTGGTTGGAAAGTCTTCGTGTAACAAATTTTTAATTTTAGAGTTGGATGTGGATGGGGAGAAGTCTTAGGGTTTTAAGGAAGAATGTTTTTTCATGTTTTTGGCTAAGGTGTTTACGCATGACAGTGATGGAAACAAGGAAACGAAGTGATGGAGATGTGGTGGTGTTTATGGCTTTTATGTTTTTGTGTCGTTTTTTTAAGTTTGGGATGAATGAACTGGAGTGGATATTACTGGACACCGGCTGAATGTGAAGCAAAGGAGCTGCCAAACAATGGGGAGTTAGTAGAATTTTCATTGTGGAACTAAAGAAAGAAAAATAGGAAGGCAAATAAGTGGGGAAGGGGGATGGATTTTTTTTTTGGTTTGTTTTTTTTAAGGATGGAGAGGAGAAAAGAAAGAGGAAGAAGGTTAGATTTTTGGGTTGAAACAAAAGTATTGAGTAATCCACTACACCATGTATTTCGATGGACATGAATTTAATCTAAAAGGTGGATTTGAAGGTTGATGACGAAAAGGATGATGAAAATATTAGGGGTCTTGAGAATAGTCCGTAATCTTCTCAATGTGTGTGAATGTTGTTGATTTGCATATCATGAGAGAACACCCTAATTATTGGGAACTCCAAAGAACAGTCACATTCCATCAAATTTTACAAGGTGGATCATGAAAGGGGGTTATGGTTCTTTGTAAGACTTGTGAAGCAATCAATGGGGAATTGAAGTGTGTTATTTCTTCTTTTTTTATGTATTATCAATTTGAAGGGTGGTGTTATGAATAATGGTTTATGCAATCTATTTGGACTTAGGGGTCTATATTACAAAATGTAACTTGGAACTTGGGTTCTTCTAGAAGTTTAATGTTGTTTTAGGGGTTTATGTGGTCTAAAGTAATTGAGAAGAGTAGGAAGGCCAATGGGCTCAAGAGAGAGAGATTGGAAAAATCTAACCCTTTAAAGACCTCAAGCCTTTCATTATTGATGATAACATGAATTTAGGTTGTTTCTGGCTTAAAGGCAGTAGGTAATTTTGAAATGGGCTCTACCATTTAATATATGTGTTCCTTGTTTTGATTATTGTGTGCCCTAGTTTTTTGTCACATTTGAACCAAAACAAGAGCTTTAAATATGCCCCCCTTTATGTTGAGCTCTTACGAAACCAAAACTTTGTTAATTCTAGAAAAAGTTGAGGTGTGTTTAAATCAGCCATTGTCAAAGGTGTATGTTTTTTTGACATTTTTCCAAAGTTTCCTAATTCCCAAGCATCAACAAAGCCATATTGAAGGGTGAGATGGTGCCAAAAAGTGGTTTCCTTTCTTCTAAAAAAACTATTGGCTAATGTTTTTAATCTAATCCACCTTTACCAAATGGTTAAAATCACCCCCCACAATGTAATGGGTGGCTTCAATGTATAACCATGGACCCTATAGCCTTGCCGTGGTGAAGGTAGGTGGCTATTAGGTAAGAAACAAGTAAATTCCAAAGTAAGAAAGCAAATGGATCATGGGTTGCCCTTTAGAGGGCAAACTTGTCTTTTATCATAAAAAACATAAAAAACACACAACAATGAAAAGGGCGAGTTGGAAGGAATTACTTTCCAAACCTCAAACAATACCTTCTTATGGTCAAAATCTCTATTTTAACACTTTATCAATATGGATAAAGTTGTTGCCCTCCTCTGAAATCCTTGCAAGTATGAAACGACCATTCTACATCAACTACCATCATGTTTTAGAAAATTAGCTAAAGAGCATAAATGAAAAATAAAAAATAAAAAATTGAACCAACACTTATCTTATCCTAATCTACTCCTTAGGACCAAACAAGGGCCACATTCACCCCTTAGATGATTGGTCAACAAACCAACCACAAATGTACTTAATTATTCAAATAATTTTATCCCTTTAATAAATAGGAAATGATAAGTAAAAACTTATCACCAGTAATTAAGAAATCATTAGGATGTCCATTAGGTTAAAAGATTTACTCAACTAGTAAGTTAACCTTTTATTTCAATCTAGAATTAAGTTTGATTATTTTACCTTAGGATGGTAACTACTACCTTGTGATAGTAACTACTACCTTATGATGATAACTACAATCAATTAACATTCAATATTTGCATTCATAATTTTTTTCCACATAAGGGCTTTATCCTTTGATTCATTAGCATTGTACACATTAATCACTACTAATGATTCAAAACCCATGATTTGGAAAACATCAAACTAAATTCTACCATGAAGGATTATACTATGGTTTATGACTTTATAAGCTAGGCTTCTATTCACTAGAATTGATGTTTCCACATTCATTCTTTGGAAGGATCCCATGGGGATAACAAGATTTTAAAAAAATAATCCCTTGAAGAAATCAATCCTATTGGTGTTATTAAAACAATCCTTGTCATTCAGGTGGTGTTTTTGAATTAAAACAAGTTGCAAAGGCTTGGGAATGCTTGCACATTAAACAAAGTGATTAGCTGCCCTTAAAAAACAAACCTTTTTTTGTCAACAAGATGTGGGTTGGACCAACAAACTTGATTGGGTTGTTTAACATGTTGAATTGTTTAGCTTGTTCAAGCTCTTTCATTTTAGTTTCTCTTTCTTTTTCATATTTAAAAATGAGTTGCAAATTGGAATGCGCATTTAAAATTGTGCATTCAAAACCTTCCCTTTTTGAGTTTGAGCACCAATACCATTTAAATTGGAAATTTTTGTTGAAGTCTGATTCTAGTGGTATCTTAAAATGTTTTTTAATAACTCAATGGAGATGTCAACTTTCAGTTCAACCTTGGTGGAGACCACTATCCATTGATCTTTCATGTTATCATCCAACCTGATACCAATAGGTAAGCTAGGAATATTTCTGGATTTGCAACAAATAAATACCTCAATTGTGCCCTCTAAGACCTTAGTAAGGATAGGCCATAAATGTGTTTTGAGTTTTTGGGAATCAAGTAATGGGTTGATGTTTAAAGCTTCAAAAACTGAAGGGTTGAAAGTGGAGTAGTTTAGCCCTCTCTTATTTGAATCCGAATGATGCATCAAAGCTAGATGAAAGTCAATGGATGCTTCCTTTCCTCCCTGCACCTTTGGTTGGAAGAATCTTTTTTTTTTCCTCTAAATTTTTTCTTTCCCTTGAAAACCTTCCATTCTAGAATGTATTGGGTCCAAGGTTGGTTCTTCACCTTCCTAGAGAGTTGAGTTTGGCTCCTTTTCATCCAATTGTAATTGGGTTATTTAAAAGTTATAGTTTCTAGTTTATTTGATTTTTTAAAAAAAATCCAAAGACAAGTCAAAGAATAATTTTTTGATTTTAAATTTTTTAAGAATCTTGCTAAGATAAAATTGGCTACCAATTAGCTTCCCTTTTTTTTGTGCCAAGGTGATTGTGGGCAAAAGTGCAAATTTGGTTTCAATTCCAAACTCCTTGCTAGCATCATATAGTATAAACGCTTAGGTGACATGTAAGGGCACCACCATGTTTTTTCCACTAAACATGTTTGGTTTCCACTCCTTATCAATAGCTTGTGATCCAATTAAATCCTTATTTGTAGGTCAGGTTTTAGCCCCTTTTGTTGGCCTTTCATCTTGTTTCATCATTACAAAGTCTAAGGTTTTTTTCTTTAATTTAGTGGGTTTGGAAGTTTTAAGACCTGAAGGATTTTTGGTATGTTGTGAAGGTAGGCAACCTAGGCTTTCGTTCTTTCTAACTCTCTTAGTTTTTTTCCACTAAGAATCTTAGTTTGACACCGAGTTTTTTTAGCCCCTGTAACTTGGACCCCATTGACCTTATGCCCACTAGCCATTTTATCCCTCCAAGTGGTTGGCAAGGTTTGGTTTGCATTAGGTGAGTTGAATCCTTCCCAAACTAATGCCTTGTGTGTTGTGCAAACCCTAGCAAAATGGCCAAAGTTCTAGCACCGCCTACACTATGACATGCCTTTCCGTTTAAGAAATGTTTTAAGAGGAATGAGCCTCATGTTGAGACCACCTTAGTGAGGCATTAAGGTGGTATAAATGTTACGCCAGTAATGGTTTTATGAGGTCAAGGAATCGGGTGGAACCCAGGCTTGGGAATCCAAGATGGTTAAAACAACAAGTTTGGGCTTGCATTGGCCAAGAGGATGATTGGAGGTTGTCTTTGAAACCATAGTGTGAGGCAATATCCCTTTAAAACCCTCAATGGACGATTGAATGTTGTCATGGACTAACCCAAAGGGGTTAGTTTGTTAAAGCACTTGGGATGACTGGGAGTTGTCCTTTTAAAGTTTCGAGGCTATTGGGAGAGGGTTGGCCCTAAGACAACTTGGTGTTTTCTTGACTTAAATCCTCTTTGGACTAGTTTGTGGAATTGGTTCCAAGGGGGCCCTAGGAGCAATAGGCTTTCCAAGTGGCTCCAAGTTAGACTAGGATTTAATATTGTTAACAAATTTAGCAAGACTAAGTGGAGAGTTTGAGTTTGTCTGGAGTGGTTGAAAGGTTTGGACCAACCAAGTGTGTAGTGGGGTGTGCAAGTAACTATGAGTTAAAGAGGCGATGCAAGGAGCTTGGTGTGGCATGTGGAATGCAAGACGACAAGTAAAAAAGGGCATTACACATTGGTTCAATAGCCCTAAATAAATTATTTTCTATGAGATTACGATCCTTAGGATTATTCCTTCAAGTGAGGGAATTATAATATTAATTTCTTTAGGTTGGCCATTTCTACCATAACCATTTGTCCCATGGGCCATTTGATGTAAAAATCCAACACATCTATTTCCAAAACCTCCCCTATTTTGCTTGCCATATGTGTGAGGGGTTTTGTGTTGCAAGAGGCTTTGTTGAGGTCTAGAAATTGTACCTCGACTATGTGTGACAATTACAAGCCTACCCCTCTAGTAGGCTAGATCAAAATGAGGCTAATATTTGTAGAAAGTGAATGGCATGCACTCCATTTTATACATATACTTTCACTGCTGCTACATATACTTTCACTGCTCTTACATGTACAACTATTATAATTATTTTGGAACCTTGTGCATTAAATGCTGAGTTTCAACATTTTATACTGAGATTTAATAAAATTTCCTTACTTTGAGGATAGGGGGTGAAAGGAGGGCCAAAGACAAGGTGACTATAGGGATAAATCTACTATGTCACTATTATTATTCCTTTTACCTCTTCAATCCACTTGATTGGACCTTGCGTGTTAAGTCTGGAAGGACAACAACTCTATGCTGACAAATTGTTATACATATAGTACATGTAACTTATTTTCACCTAACATGATGCAACATGCTCTCTGCTTTAATCTTTCATTTATTGAGAAGAATTGGGATGTGATGAGCTCCTTTCTTTTCATTTGATTTTTGTATCTTCATTGCCGAATGGTAATAGGCATCAAAAACCTTGGAGAAAAACAACGAAATCATATACTTACATGGCATATTTGTCACTTATTTCTTCATTATTTTTTGTGTTTGGACTTGTGTGTTTCTTCAAATAACTCTTTCCAAGAGCCCGTATACATGTATCTCATAAAATATAACCAGATTCCATAGTCTGGCTTGCTTCTATGGGATTTTGTTCATATTTCAATTTTAAAAATATATATAATTATAATTATCATTTTTTCCTTGCCAGTTTTGAGGTGAATTAGAGTGAGGTAAAGAATTTGGCAGAGGGTTTACTTTTTTTAATAAAACAATTTGTAAGGTCAGACTTAACTCCTGTTGTATCATGAAAACCTTTACTGCAGGTGATGGCACTTGCAGTGAAGAAAGAGACAAATATATCCAATGTAGCTTTAATATTCTTCCTTAATGAGCAAGCTAAACATTTAAGCTAAGTTCTTTTTATAGGAAAAAAATGAAGTAAATGCAGCTTCCAAGGGCCTTTTTTAGAGAGCCACCCAGACAATGTTGCATGCAGTTTCATTCATTCATTCATTTGGTCACTAAATTGCCGTGTTCATACGCAATGACACAATCCATCCAAATTGCATGTGTGTGCATCTAAGTGCACACTTGGATACTATATTGTATATAATGTTAGCCTAAACATCTAAGACTCACTTTACATTCGAGGCATTGGGTCTTTTTGTATGGTTAAAATTGACTAATTAATTACATAGAATTGGCTTGCCTTTGTTGATTGTGTGGCATGTATACGCGATGTTTATTTTATTTTTTGATTGCCAAAGAGTTCACAATCATTTTTTCTATTAAAGAATGTTATTGGAACCAAATGGATTTTTTGCCCTTGTCTACCAAGGCAAGGATATTGTGTTTCAATTCATTATAGAGTATATTGTAGTACCTTGGCCATTTCAACACATGTTCATCGAATAATTGATTAATTTTGAAAAATTCATTTCAACAAATGGAATATTCCTAAATATTCACTATTTTCCTTCACAATATTTTTTGATTTGGAAGAAATAATTTTTGAAAATTTCAAGATTTTTGAAAATAATATAAATCAGTGTTGAATTGGCCAAAGTACTAAGGTAGTAGCTTAAAGGGTTTTGGCCCCTAGGTAATAATAAGTCTATTCTTACATGAAGAGTTTTTGAAACATGATATTTTGGCTTGTGTTGAAACTTGAGATTAATTATAGAGTTATAATATCTTGAAGGATTTTGGTTTCTTTTAGAGGATATTTTGAAGATTATATTGTTGCATGGTGAAATATTTGAATTTTCATAATTCTTTCTTTTGCCTTAAGATATTTTTTAATGTAAATGGCAAGGCCATTGTGCGAGACACAACCTTTTTTTTATGATGTATTATCGGAACATAACAGAGTCCTCATGTCATTGATCAACATTTACCTTGTAGTTGTCAAATTTCTTCATATATTTAACAAGTTCAAATATGGTTCAAGAGGAAAGAAAACAATGTATGGGGACCAACATTATGTGGGAAAATGATAAATAAATAATAACCAATTTGCCCAACTCCTTCTTCACACAAGGTTATTGTAGCATAAGAACACAATCTTGATAGTTCCATTTCTTGATTGTATTGTGATATTCATGAGGTAGTTCTCTCTTATTAAGGGTGCATGCCAATACTTGCACTTCATGACCTATGTAGTTTTTTTTCATGTCTCAATGCCCAAGCTTTATGATACTTCCACTAGAACAATTGTTCCATGGTTGCAACTTGGTGAGTGAATTTTGTTTTCCTCATTTTCTAATACACAAGTTTCATCATATTGGTGTGAAAATAAAGGTTCCAACTTCCATCATCCTCAAAGTTAGTAAATTGGTGAGTGACTTTTGAGGGATGTAGAAGGTTTTAGATGAAGATTGGTCAAGCCCAATTTTGAAATGATCAACTTTTATTCCATGAATATTAAAGTAAACATAATTGATGGCCTTGTTTGAATGACAACAAGAACTAACCATTTTTTTAAAAAAAAATCTACCTTAATTTCCAATTATTGGCATTGGGGAAAAAAAAATCAAGTTGTCAACATATTTTTAATTTTTGAAATGTCATACATGGTAAAAATGATAACTATCAATCCACCCATAATATTGCAAGTAATTTGGTAAATGGTGCTAGATGCTAAAATTTATGTATAATGAATTGGTCTTTTTTTATTATTTCATACGTTATAAATCCAAATTAGTTGGATACATATAACATCAAGCTTAATTCAAAATTTAAAAGTCATTTTCACATCCATTATGGAAATCAAATTAATGTTGCATGTGTGAACAACAAGTAAACATTTATAATGTTCAAAGTGCAATGATTTGGAATGAAAAATAATAATAATATTGAAATATTGAAATAAATATTTATTATTATTTTAAAGTCTTACAACCATTTGGGGGCAGAGGGGGGTGGAGGGCAGAGAGAATTTCCACTTGTTGACCCACAAAAAAAAAGGTCTACAACTTCTACAAAGGATTTTTAGGGGGGAAATCCCTTAAATTAGTCACATTTTGAGGGTAAAAAGCTTGATGTTGTCATATCTAGAGTATCGGTTCAAGTGCAAGTTGTTAGTGCATAATGGGATTTAAAAAATAATGAGGTACTTTTCTCTTTGACCTATAGCCGGATTTGTCTAAGTCATAGCCAATCCCTACCTCATGAAATTGAAAGACGAAACCCTTCTTTACAACTTGAAGATCAACAAGAAAAGTAATAGGAAAACAAATTCTAAATTTTGCTATGTTCGCATGCATTTGTGGACTATGTACATTGTTAGAATGGATGAAAATCAAGCACCCCATTCTTCAGTTTTTAGGATCATATTTCAACCATTTCAAGTATGGAGGTTGTTAAGACATTTGAAACTCAACAAGCTTAATAGTTTTGAAATTTCCATTCAATAATTATCTTAACTTTTATAAACATCTAACTAAGCATACTATGGCACAAAGATATATACATATATAAATATATTTAATCATTTTTAATGTTTGAAATCCTATTTTATTCCATTTTACATGCCAAAGGATAC
>Ga0116227_10010284_pt1 | contig 16424 bp, 14 predicted proteins | sample S1TSphgellanicum_FD_89693 | JGI IMG/M metagenome (GOLD analysis project Ga0116227, IMG submission 89693) | Host-associated microbial communities from peat moss isolated from Minnesota, USA - S1T2_Fb - Sphagnum magellanicum MG | ecosystem: Host-associated > Plants > Peat moss > Unclassified...
GATGACCACGTATAATGTACTACTCATTATTTTTATGCAAATTGCCATTGAGGCTTATGGTTCTATATTACTCCACAATGTTCATTGTGTCAAAGTCTTTAGCGAATTTCAGCCTTTATAGTTTCAGGAGTAGGCCCTTTGGGAACTTTGTACTACTCTCCTTTGCACTACCGCATGTACTACCTCAATGTCACCGAGATTTTATGCGACTTAAAAAAGGCTGTGATAAATCAGATGACATTGTGAAACCTTTTGCAAAACTTCCTTCTCCAGAATCCCTTTTACTACTTTGCGAACTAATGCACATCGCAACTTGCGATACGTCCAACACCGGAAACTTTTGTAAAAATTTGTGATGAGGTTTGCGATACATATTCAAACGCAAAATGCGATGCGCCGAATAACGCAAGATTACGATTTCTTGTGAGTCTCAAAGTGTTTTGCGATACTTTGTGTATTTTAAAATTTGCGATGTTGTGAGTATGATTAAGAGGTGCGAACTGTGGAATATCGCTAGCGTGCACGGAGACTAAGAGGGTCGCAAAGTTTTGGTTGTGGTATATGTCGCAAAAGTGCTGCGATGATTTAAGGTACATTATATATTAGCGATGGTTGGTGAACCACAAGGTGCAATGCGTGTCACATCGCAAATATGGCAGGTTGTTTTTGCTTCGCAAACCCTTCCAGTTTTTTGTTTTCCCTTCGCAAAAAGGCACAATATGTAGTAGTGTTCTAAGCAACACATCATAGGACGTAGCATGTGTGACCACTACTTGGGCCCGCATAGTATTGTAGTTTGCTATTTTGTTGGGATTAACTCGGATCATAATCTTTTGCTTGGTTAACCCTCATGCCTTTTCTAACCCACCCATGGATGTCAAAATTTGATATGGGCATGGGCCGAGATTGGCATTGGTCAATCCAAAACCATCAATAGTAGTTTTGCCCAACATCAATGGTTGAACACCAAAATCCAACAACACCCTATGGGGTCAATATCGATGTGCCAATGCTCACCTTAACTAAAACATTCCTTTTTCATTATGCATAACCACAACCCTAAGAATAACACTGGTTCGATCAACGACTATCTATGTTGGAAGGTCATGAAGTTTGGCCACATCCACTTGCCAAGATTTAAATTGAACCTTAAACACCTATGTGCAGTTGGCCTCAGAAATTGAATGGGGAACTACATGAAGTACAAAAATGTCCTTTGACCTAGCCATCATATCTAGTGTTCCACCATTCTCACATAATGTGGCCATTAAGTGAAACACAATTGTTGGTTGAAACCCTAAAATGGCTAATGTTTTTACAAAAAATAGTGGTGCCTAACACATCGCTTTGGTCACCCCCATCAAACTTGTGGGTGCTTTGGACCTAGGAATAGAAATAGGCATTTTTTTTACATTCCACCAAAAGTTGACACCCCCATGGGATTGGGAATGGTGTTTGTCAACACAAATGATTGTGAAAGATGCACGTGGCATTGAAGTTCACCATGTTGAGGATTTAATATTTCATCAACACCTCATGGTTTTGGCATGTGGGCATTAGCCCAAGTCATTATTGCACCAATGGAAATCATCTCCCTAGGATTTGGAACCATAACATGGTTTCCATCATCTACTGCCCATGACTCATGATCTCTTGACATATGTGGCATTGTTTCATTTGGTACCACTAATCATGAAAAACCAACTCCACAAAAGAATCATGGATTAGCATTTGACCCATATGATTAGTCATCTCCCTAATCCTTGGCCTTCCCTAACCCAAATGTAGTAGATTTCACTTGGGCTGCCATGCTTGTGATTAGGGCCTTCAACCATGCAAACCTAGCCTCCATGGTGTTGGGCTAACCTTGTGCTAGCTTGGTGTTCGCCCCTTGTTGACAACACCTTTCCCCTTTTAATTCTTCCTAGAACCTTGGCCCTTATTAGCATTGGTGTTTTGTGATTGCCTTGCTATAATTTTGAGTGAAATGTGAAGCAATAATCAACATCATGCCCATATACATTATTATGGGAACATGGCTAGTTGGGATTAGGGTTGGAAGTCGTGGCATGTGGTGGGTTAGGATAATCTTTTTTTTTGTGAGGCCCACCATACTTCCAGCACTTGTCTTTTCCACCTTGTTTCGCTGAATAGGATGTAAAACCACTACTTGAATTTGGTTTGGCCCACTTGGCCTTAGGTGGTGTAGCCTTGATGGGCTAACCTTGTCATTATTGATTTAATGGTGCTAGAAAATTCCTTGGGTTTTCCTTGTTGAACCCAAGGGTGACCACCTATTCCTCCACCATGTTCATTTCAATCCTTTCCGACAATTGAAACATGTTGGCCAAAGGGGGTTGGGTAGGTTGCAATAAAATGGCATCCCACATTTGATGCTTAAGCTCTTTATTTATAATCCCATACCAAAATTGAACTGCTTGGGCTTTTGTGAAATCTTGTGTCACCATGATCAACTTACACATCTATGCATGGGCTTTTTGCAAACTTTCATGGGGCTTATGTTGGAAATCCTACAAACTCTACAACTTTTCAATCCTAATCCTTTGGTAATTTTGCTACAACTCATGGAAAAATTCCACAACTACATTAAATGTTAGTAATGGACCCTATGTACCAATGGATGTCTTTTCACCACCACCCCTAGTAGTTCCATGACTTCTAATGCTTCCACCACCACTAGTGTTTCCACTTTCATTTGCCGAACTAATGCCAAGAATTGTCATTGCACCACTTGGGGCCATAATTCCATTAGTGATAGAAACATAATTGGGAGACCAATATAGCCACCATTTTTCAATCTGAATCTCATGGGCACACCTGAACTCATCATAATCATCCATAGATGGTTTTTCCAAATGTTAAAACAAATCGTTCCATGCCATGAAGGGTGTGAATAGGTGGGGATTATGCATTTGCTACATATCATACCAATTGTCAAATTCCTAGATGAAATCATCCAAGTCAATGGTGCTAATCACCCCTGAATATCGATGAGGGCTTTTGGTGGTTCCATACATCTCTTCCATGCCCCACAACATTGGTGGGGTGACAAACCTTGGAGAAAAATCTATTTCAAAATCTAAAAACACCCTCCCAAATGATGATGAAGGTGGTGTGAATGGTCTAAACCTATTAACCGAATTTTTCAAGTATGTATATACTAACCAATTGTTACCAATTGGTAATCAATGAAGCAATATGGTTTTGAGATTTAGTTTAGTTATTATTGGGTAACAAGACCTTAGGTGAATTGGTATGTTGAAATAACTAGTAATAGGTTTTAAGGTAACTATGGGTTAAGTAAATTAGTAACCAGTTTTTTATAGTAACTGGTTGTTGATGATAACAAATTGGTTTAAACTTGTGACCAATAGTTGCTATAGTTTAAATTTAAAGTTTTACTGACTAGTGACTATTTAAATTTAAAACAATGCTACATTTGGTATAAATACTAGGATTGAAGGATAAATATAAATATTTTTAGAACTTCTTTCTTCTTTTAAAATTACTTCTTACTATTATTTTTGGTTTATGAACAGGTTCAATTAAAACTTTGATATTTTATTTCTTCAACTTGTTATGATCAATTTTGCTTTTGCATTTGGGAGAAACATCTACATCTGATTTCTACAAATTATTGATTCAAAACAACATGTTGATATCATTTAAACCAAAATTAGAAGACTTAGAAAATAAAAAATCTTAAATTGAAAAAAATAGAGAAAACCTTTAACATTTTGGCGACTAGTACACAGTGGAATGGAATTGTAAGCAATCACATTTTTGCTTTCCAATTTTCAGTGATTGTTTTGTTTTGAAATTTTAAGTTTGGATTTGTAGTAGTTTTAATAGTTTTAAAAAAGTTTTGTGCTTTGATGATTTTTGATTTTTATAGCAACTTGTTGATCACAAGAACTTGAGTTAACAATTGTTTCAAATCAATATAAAAGATGTCAAAAGTAGTCATAAGAGGCTTTAGGAAGCAATAAAAATTAGAAGTACCACATCAACATGTTTATGAAGATGTTCAAGCACAAGAAAAATCACATATTCAAACCAAGGGAATTCAACCAGTTGATGTTCCTAGCAATGAACCTCAACAATCGGTTATGGTAGGTTTAACTCTTCATCAAATACTAATAGATTAGGAGGAAAGAAAGGAACCACAAGTACTTTCAACTGGTCGATTTTTGACACCCTAGCAATCATCCCAACAACAAAAGATGAACCCACAAGAAGGTGGACAAAACATTACACATGTTCGACATGCTAATGGAATAACTTCTATAACATAGAGGTGGCAATTTTGCAACACCTAGTTACTATATTTGCAGAGCTATTGTATCATATTGATTAACACCAATTATTGGGTACTACACATTTGAACAAGTTCCTATTTTGAATCCAACTATAGTAGATTCACAATTAGAGTGTAGTCAATTTTTGAACCAATTGGAATAGTTACGCCACTTGGAGTTAAGACCTTCACATTGATTTAGTTTTCAACAACATGTAAAATTAGTGGATGCAATCATAATACCTTTTGTTTTTTGACAAACACAACCTATCACTCAAGGTTTTTGGTCGAATATAAATGTTATGGGAACTATTGAACACCCACCTGTTCAACAAAGTATATCGCTTACAATCCCATAACCTATTGTTGAAATTTCATGAACTTGTGCATATTGTTAACAAGTTGGACATGAATTCAAGAATTGTCCCTTTGTGGATGATAAACTAAAGTGATTAATGAGAGAAGAACTTAGAACTTCTTTCCCACTTGTAATGATGAACACACCAACAATATAGGTTGGTGTACCCGTGCCACAAATCCGATCACAATTGGGCTTGGTTATTCATCCACACTAGTTAATCAAAACCTAGGTTGGGAACAACTTGTTACACCACTGATAGCAAGACAACCTAGAGTTGTACCATATCCAATGTGGTATAATACACTTCCACCTTTTGTACCCATGGATCCTAACATGTATTTTATGTATTATTATGGAATCAAAGGACCTAATCCATTGATTTTTGGAAGAAAGGAAAAAAATGTAGCCAGTACTATGCGAACAAAATTAATGCCACTTATTGAATAGTTGGAACAAACTTAGTGCCTGTCAGGATACCAACTTTTGGATTATAACAACCAATTCTAATTTCCATGGGTGTATTTGTTCAACAAACAATAATTGCAACTCTATTTGTTAATAGACATGTTGCTAATGGACTACCTATCCATGGTAATGATGTTTCAATTCAATAGTCAAGAAGGGTTAATTTACATCCACAACCAGGTGGAAAATCACCTAAGATTTGCCTAATGGAGGATCACCAAGAGGAGGATCACTTGATTGTAACCTATTTGGAGATTGCCACTTGATCCATTTGTTAGATTTTACAAATGGCCAACACTTGATTCAAGAATGTTCATGCCACCATGGTACACACCAGTTGTAGTTTGATCTAAACCAACCAATAAACTACCATATTAGAGACTTCAATATCCAACATACGTGAAGGATATTGATCATGATGCCCACATTAAATTTTTCAAAAAAAATCAAAACTAATGGGGAGATTGTAGAAGTTGATATCATCAACCTATTTGGTTTCACTTTATGAGACAATATTTCAAAGTGGGGCAAAAACTTTGTACAAGATCATCCCAATTGCACTTTTGAGGAGTTAGAACATGCACTTTGCAAACATTTCCGAATTATGAAAAATGATGAAGAAGTCTACATGTAATTAAAAAACCTCCAACCACAAGTTGGTGAACTAGTAGAGGTTTATTATGAATGTTTGCTAAAACTTGCTAATTGTTTACAAGTCAAAGCTATTGATGTGTTCCTAATTACTATCTTTAGAACAAGTTTGCAACCATACCTTAGATTAGTAACAACAACTATGGTAAAAGATACCTTTATCAAGCATAAGGAAGTTGCAATTATTTGTGAAGAAAGTGAACTAATCATAGCAAATTACAATGCCTTGATAACCCACCCAAAATCAAACTGGTTGTACAAGCTATAGTCACTTATACTATTGTTAAACAATAGCTTACCTATTCAAACTGTGGTAAAATTGGTCATGCTAAAGAAACCTGTCACAATAGGAAAAGAAAAGAACTTGCAATACCCGTTATTTCCACTAAAGTTGTTGAATCGATAGTTGGAGTTATTGCACAACCTGTTAAACCAACTAGAGTACCATTGAAATATCCTTGTATTATTTGTTCTATCTTTGAACAGAGTGCACCTGATTGTCCTAGAAAGACAAAAGTTCAAAACATGTTTCAAATTAAACCAACCACTATTGCCATTGTAGTGGTAAAATTTTATAAACTTGATAATGTACTACTTAATGTAGTTATTGTTGTCATGACACGTAATCAAGTACCAAAACAACATGTGCTTAAAAGACGTGAATCGATGAAGGCAAAAGCAACAATTGATTAACAAATTAAATAACATATGCATTATTCTTTTGTTCACACTATTAGGGAGCTACAAGGGAATGATTTAGTATCACAAGCACCCGTTGAGTTTAACTGACCACTTCATTCAAATTGGGCAAGTTTACCAAAACTAGTGAGTCAACTAATTACTAGCAAGTGACTTGTTTAGTTGACTACACAAATTACCTTACTAGAAAAGACTTTGGAGGATATTTTGAAAGACATCATCATTTAAGTTTTGGAGACCAAGTACATAATCAACTTGGGACAACTATTGAAGATTGTGCTAGACATCAAAAGATACATTTAAAAATTGGTTAAGCATGTTCAGTTAGTACAACCTAAACTTGTTCACCTTGAACTTGCATGTGCAATTATGGCCATTAACCATTAGATGGCAATAATTCAAGTCTAGGTTGGTAAAAATTTGCTGATGATGTGTTAATTGATGGAGGTTTTAGAATTAACATCATTACTGAAAACTTGAAAGTACAAATAGGTTTGTTAAAGCCTAATCCAACGCCTTATAATCTATGTATGGCATATCAAACTATAGCCAAATCACTTGGTTTTATTAGGAATCTAAAAATATTTGTTCATGATATTCCCTATACTGCTACATTCATGTCATCAATAGTAGTGTTCTAGATTCTAATTATTCAATGTTGCTAGGACGCCCATGGTTGAGAGATGCAAAAGTATCCCATGATTAGGGAACCAATATTGTTACTATATAGGAAATAGGTACGGTAAGAACCATACATGTTACCAAGAAACTTGGTGCTCAAACCAAAAGACTAAAAGTCTTAATATGTTATGATTTCCATTCTAGAATATCAGATGGAAAGGAGGATGTAATGTTTGCTATAGGGTAGGACCTATTTTCAATAGGAACCATAAAAGTACCTATTCATATTGAACCAGTTTCCAAACTAGTCCATATACCAAATCTTAATGTAGCACGTTCGATTCCAAAACAACTTGTTGAACCGGTATATGTTTTACATGTTAACCTAACTATACCCCTTAATACTATCAAACAACACCTACCTGAAACTTTTTTCCATCCAAAAGTTAAAAAGATGATCATTGATGAGACACCTATTCAAGAGCAAGTACAAGGTCTAACCGTAGCAGTTGGATAGTTATTGAGGAGGAATAACTAACCAAAATCAAATTGGGTACCAAGGAGAATGTGCAAATAGGTGAAAATGAACTTTGCATTTGAATCGGTTGTCACAAACTAGCTAATTGAGCATCTCAAGGAATTCAAAGATGTATTTACCTAGACATATAGAGACTTGAAAGGTATTCCACCAAAAATTACTCAACATAGGATTGAATTGGATACCATAGTACCACTTGCTCATCAAGCAAGGTATTGGTTAAATCCTAACTATGCTACCTTATTAAGCAAGACATAAGAAGTTACTCACTATTAGTTTTATCAAACTAATTGAGGAAGCAACTTGGTTATCTTTGATAGTGGTTGTTCCCAAAAAAATGGGAAATTGAGAATCTATGTGGATTTCAAGAAGCTCAATGTGGCAACAAAGAAAGATCTTTACATGTTGCATTTTAACAATGAGGTTATTAACACAGTTGTTGGACATGAATTTATACCTTTCTGGATAGATTTTTAGGATATCATTAGATTTTGATTGCACCAAAAGACTAACACAAAACCGCCTTTGTTATTGATTAGGGGGCTTTTGTGTGGGTTGTGATGCCATTTGGTGTCAAAAATGGACCGCCTACCTATCAGAAGGCAATAACTAAAGCATTTCGTGAATACATTAATGCATTCATGAAAATATTTCTTGATGACTTTACAAATTTTAGTGACCTGTCAACACACTTTAAGAAGTTCAAAAAATGCTTTTTGAAGTGTAAAAAGTTTGGTATTAACCTTAACCCAAACAAGTTTGCATTCATGGTATTTTCAAGAATTATCCAAGGTTTCATAGTATCCAAAGAGGGGAAAGTTATGGATCCCAAAAAAGTTGAAGCCAAGTAGTAAACATGCCAGTACCTACTACCCCCCAATAGATCCAAGTTTTCAATGGGATGGCACAATTTTACAGGTGTTTTATCAAAAACTTTGCCTCTATTAATTATGTCACCAGTTTCCAAACTATTCAAGAAGTTTGAAGTTTTTACATAAACCACACAATGTCAAATTGCTTAGGAGGATATTAAGAAACGATATGTACAAGCCCCTATATTGATTAGTCCAAATTGGGAACTTGAGTTCCATGTTCACACAAATGCATCACAACTAGCAATAAGAGCCATACTTGTCCAAAACCTAACTAGTAAATTTGATCAACCGATTATGTATGCCTCCAAATTACTAAATTTTATTTAATAGAATTATACTATTACTAAGAAGGAAGCCTTAACTATGGTCTATGCCTTACACAAATTTAAACATTACTTATTGGGAAACTGATTTGTATTTTATGTTGATCACATTGCTTTCGTACTTAATTGACAAGCCATAAATTTCTAGCAAAATAGTTAGGTGGTTATTGTTATTTTTGGAGCATGACTTCAAAATTGTTTATAAACCTAGTAGATCCCATTTAATGGCGAATGCATTAAGTAGATTGCCCAACCAAGCAGAACCGGTTGGTGTACTTGATCATACCATTGATGTTCACATGTTCACATTACAGCCATAATGGTTACAAAGCATGTATGATTACCTATTAGAATGGATAATGCAAAAAAGATTTAATACATCATAGAGATAGTATTTAGCTCAGAGAGCTAAGCCATTTGTGTTACAAGATGGAATACTTTATAGATTTGGACAAGACAATAAGTTTTGTTGTGTCTCGCAACTAGAATAGGTACCAATTATATTACAATAATTGCACAATGGAGTTGGAGGAGGACATTTTTCCTTAAACATTATTGCGAGGAAGATTCTTGATATCGATTATTGGTGGCCAACCATGAATAGAGATGTTCATGAATTTTGTCAAACTTGTGATTTATGCTAATGAATTGGTAACTTATTAGCACAAAATATGGCAAAGCTAATCACTACTCTGCTTAAAAAACCTTTTCAAAAATGGGGATTGGATTTTATCAGACCTATTAAATCGACGAGTTGTTACTTTTGTAACTAGTACATTTTAATTACCATTGCTTATGCTACCAAGTAGGTGGAGGCAAGAACTTTGTGCACTAACATAATTATTGTTACTATAAAGTTCTTATATGACCACATTTTTACTACGTTTGGTTGTCCATTGATTATTATTATTGATCAAGGTACACATTTCATTAACAATGCTATTCGTTATGTCATTAATCATTTTACCCTAAGACATACAAGCTCCATTGTCTATTACCCACAAGGGAACAAACAAGTTAAATCTACTAACAAAGCTTTTAGTACATTGTTCACAAAATTGGTGAATGAAAACCATAATGACTAGGATGAACACATGTCCATAGTTTTATTTTCCTATAAAATTACTTTTAAGGTTGGAACTAATCATACTCCATTCCAACTTGTTTATGGATTACACCCATTTCTACCTTTGGAATACTTGTTACCATCCAACTAGGATAGAATCATGATCCAACACATGTTAAAGTTCTAACTAATCGATTGTCAAAATTAGAGAAACTCCAATAAAACCGGTTAGTAGCATAAGACTTGGTAGCTTTTAACTAATGGAACTGGTCGTTATGGTCTTGCAACCAATACATCAAAACATTAAAATACTAGTTTGGAGATTTTGTTTTATGGTTTCCAAGGGCTATCAAAACACATAACCTTAAATTTTCAGAGATGATGGTTTGGACCATATAGGATCCAATACTATTTTCCAAACAATACAGTACTATTAGTGACTATTGAAAAATTTGATCCTAATATAGTATTGGTTAACATTATCAAGTTGAAACTTTATAGGTTTGCAAAAATCACACACTTCAACTTGTTTTAACGAAGGTTGATGATTTTTTATCAAAGGAACCAATGGAGGCAACCCATTCTAATATGTTCACAAAACAACTAATTCAAGTAACCTAATATGATAACATACTTAATGAGGAACTAGTTGAAACAAATTATTTTGGTAACTTGCTCATTAAAAAATTAGTTCAACTTAACACTAAAGGTTTGATAGCAAATAACTCGACTAAAAGAAGAACATATAGTAGTTTGTTTAATCCAAAACTGGCTGAAACAAGTATTAATGACTTATTGAAAAGGCAACTAATTGGGAACATATTAATTAGCCTTAATTCCATGCAAAGTAATGATGTTTCAGTAAACCTAATTATAGGTGTTAGCTTCTTAAGGAAAGTAAGCCTTAAAAGTTGTGTCATTACCCAAGCATTGCCACTTTTCATTCTATGGATGTAACACAAAAATTTGACATACCCTTTAGAAAAATGTCTTTTCATTTTTTCATTTTGGATTTCCTTATACCTTTTGTTACATCAAAATGAGGCAATGAGTGCCTTAAATTAGTTGAGAGAGAGAGCAAACAAGAGGGAGGCATAATTAAGAAGAAAAAGAGAAGAGAAAAAGAGAGAAGAAAGAGAACATTAGAGAGTTAGAAAGGAAGCTTTTCGAACAACCGGTGCAATTTACATCGAACCACTTGCATCAATGTCGCTTCCTGTATTTTGAAAGAGTAGTGAAAGCTTTGGGGAAGAGAGAGACGTAAAACAAGAAATTTTTGAGGCATTAAAACGTGTTATTACCGTGGGAGGATTTGAAGAAACATTGTGAGGCCTTCAAAGACATTTTTCACCTCCTGCACCTACATTTGTCATAATTAGTGATTTTAAGCAAGAAGAATAGGTTGAAGAGAAGACTATAGAGGTAAAAGAAGGAGCTTAACTTGTTGAAGTTGAGCAACTAGCATATTTTTCATCAACACCAATTGAAAGAAGATGTTTTTATGTAAAAGTTGATTCTTTTGACATACTTGTTGCTATACCTACCAAGGTGCGGTCCAAATTCATGATGAAGCACAAGGGAAATGAATAGGTGGAGGAGGGTAGTCCACTTGCTAAAGTGACTTGGAAGCAAACATCTATTGAAGCAAAAGAAATTCAAAAAATGCTATAGTGGATCCGAATGGGACCCAAAAAACGACAATGGGCAAAGCGAGCTAATTTGGGTGGCTTGTTTATTATTCATTAGATAGTTCCATGACCAGAAATGTTGGAAGAGTTCTTGCACACTTGGGAGTCCATAAAGGATGGATGCATTAGGATAATTGTTTGTGGTGAGAAGATCACCATCAACCAAACACCAATTGTTTTGGATTTTGGCATCAGTGCTGAAGGAGCAGTTGATGCAACAAATGCATTGGTCAAAAAGGCCCAAGTTGCTCTTAAAAATATAGTTGGATTGGATGTGTTTGTCAACAAAGAACAATGGAACGTCATCCGGATGAAGGAAGAATACCACGCCAAGTTTGTAATAATCATGTAAGTCATTTACCAATGGAAAAGGTTAGTTTATTTTGGTAACCGCATTGCCATTACTTTTAATTTGGCAAACAAAAGGAAGAAGATCAACTGGTGTTCCATTATGTTGACACAAATGTCAATAGTATTGACCTAGTGGACGAAGCACCAAAAGCAAATTATAATCGGGTTAGCAGTGCCTAATAGGAAGGTAACAACTTGTTATTTTGGACTAGTTATAAAAGTTCTTATGACACTAATTTCCATTAATAGAAGAAGAGACACTTGTTGACTCTCCAAAACCATAACCGGTTTAAGAGAGAGAAAAGAAAAAGGTTGTTGTGGAGCAATCTAAAAAACCTTCTCTTGAGGTTGTGACCAAGGAGTAATTCATTAGTGAGCGTTGATCGGTGCGCCCAACTAATATATCACCACAACTAATTCAACAATTACATTAGGTGAAAATATGAATTGAGCCATTAACACCCAGGGACCAGTTGAGTCCAGACCAACCAATTCACCACCGAAGAAAAAACCTCGCACTTGTCAGTGAATCATGATTATGGAGGGAGGTGATGAAGACATGGAAGTTGATGTTATTACGCAACATGACAACAAATTGATTAGGACGGAAAGTGATTAGTTCATGGAGGATCAAAATGAACATGATTTTGAACATGTACCAAATCAAAAGCCTTCACCTATTCAAGAAACTTATATTCCTACATAACATGCTAGCAACCCATTGCCAACAGATATAAAACCAGTTCAACAAGTTTAACTTAAACATGTTGAACCAGTTTAGCCTAGACTTGTTTATATATATTTTAAAACATCGATAGCTTGTGCTCAACACAAAAGTTTGAAATAGGTTACACTTTTCTTTGGGTGAGTAGCCCTAATTGCCTAAACTTGGCCTTAGATAATAAATAGCTCATCTGATTTGAAAACCAAATATAATATTGTTGAGAACCTATTAGAGGACACTAACAACCAGTTATAAGCCAGTTGCCTAAAACTGGTTAGCCATAAAACAAGCCCTACAAAATAAAAACAAGGACTTGGCTATTATGAAAATTTAGCTCCTTAAACTATAGATAAAGAATAAACATTTGGTTGCCAAAATTGTTGAAGCTGAAAGGGCAATTAAAAAGGTTGAAGTTTTGCAGTAGGAGTACAATGAATTAAACTAGGTTCATTTTAAAACACATAATGATTTAAAGGCACTACATATCGACTTTGACCAGTTAATAAGGGACTGTGGCAAGATGGAAGCCATTAGTGTACAACGGGAGAAAAATCTTTTAGAGTTGGAGAACATTTGTTTGCAGCACAAGGAACAATTAATGGAAGTCAACATTGACGTGGAGAATCGTACCCATGAGCTTTGGGTACAAATCCAAGAATTGAAAGGTGAATTGGAAACACTTTGACAAGCACTAAGTAAAGTTTTTCAAACCACCTACATAAAGTTTTCCATAACTTTTGGAAAATGCTTCGCTTAAGGTATAAAACCAAACATTAGTGGATAAAAACTTGAAATAAAAGGAATGGTGGCAAATTATATAAGAAATTACGAAAAAATAGATCCAAGATAGTTTGGAGAATGTTCATGTAGATGAAAAAGTTTACTTGAATGAACTAGTTGCATATTGGTTACAATTTGATGGCTATACATATGATCGGCTTACTAAAAAAATTGGTTAAGATACCTATTATTGTTTCCAAAAGTTTTCATTTGTGTAGGCAGCAATTGTAGCTACAAGTTTTTAGAGTGAACTTGTTGTCACTACCATTGAAGAACTATAGCCAATCAAAGGAGGAACACATTTGGCTATTGTTTCTTTTACTTTGTCTTTACCCACAGAATCTATGGAAGTATATGTTGTAGCTATTAGTATTCAGGTAGAAGGATTGGAATAACCTATTATTCCCAAACCCATTTCATTTTTGATGCCAGAGATTGGGGTAGGTGTAGATGTTACTTTGATTGACATTGTCACACATGCTTGTGAGGTTTTTAAGACTCCAAATACGATATTAAAGGACACACCTGTTGTTGAGAGTCTAGGATTTGAACTTGTTCCTTTAGTTGAACTTGTTAATACCATAGGTGAACAACTTGCTAATGATTTGACTATAGGAGTTAAATAGGTAGTTCTAAGTGACTAATTTTGAGGACAAAATTTGGTTTTCAAAGGGGGGGTAATGTTAACCCAATTTTTCAAGTATGATACATTAATTGGTTGTTACCAACTGGTAACTAGTGAGGCAATATGATTTTGAAACTTAGTTCAATTATTACTAGGTAACAAAACCTTAAGTGAACTGGTCTATTGAAATAACCAATAACAGGTGATAAGGTAATTATTGGGTTAAATCAACTAATAACTAGTTTGTTATAGTAACTAGTTGTTGACAATAATAGGTTGGTTTAAACTTGTGACCAATAGTTGTTGTAGTTTAAATTTAAATTTATACTGATTACTGATTATTTAAATTTAAAACAATGCTACGTTTGGAATAAATAGAAGGATTGAAGGATAAATAAAGATTTTTTTGGAACTTCTTTAAAAACTTTTGAACCTTTGAAGCTTCTTTCTTCTTTTAAGATTACTTTTTGCTATTATTCTTGGTTTATGAACAGGTTCACTTAGAACTTTATATTTTATTTCTTCAACTTGCTATGAAAGATTAAATTAAATTTTGCTTTTGCATTTGGGAGAAACATTTATATTTGATTTCTACAAATTATTAATCTGAAGCAACCTGTTGACATCATTTAATCTAAACTTAAAAACTTAGAAGATAAGAAATCTTAAATTTAAGAAGAATAAAAAAACCCTTTAATAGAACTACACCCCCTTCCTAGTAAAACCATTAGTGATGGTAATCTTGTTCTTTATTTTTGGATCTTGTTCCCCTTCCATGGTGAACTTGAACCCTAATTTAAGTGTCCCCCCCAAAATCCAATCACAAAAGGATGATACACCTATGATGGCTCAATTTAAATCTATAAGGATGGTGAATTTGTTGCGGCTTAACCAACCCTCCAAAACATAAACTTCATAAAATGGACCCAAGGATGTTACACATGTATGGTAGGGCACCTACACCCACAAAAACATGTCACATGGCCAACAAAACTAAGGCACATTGTGAACACAACAAATTAGTCTTTTGGTTGTGAATTTAATCTCATCACAACAACAAACAATAGAACATCCTAGTGATCAAATTTAAACATATCTGAAATTGCATTTCTTAGGACAACCTAAACCACATGACTAAAATTTAATCAACATGTTTAGGTAGATTAGGAGTCAAGCATGACCTATTTAGTGATCGGGGTTAGGTGGTGGCCTTGTCCCATGCTTGGCCATTGACCACACCAACCACAACTCCTAGGTTTCATTGTAGTAATAATAGCATGCGTGGGAAGGCACATAGCTTTTCACCTGAAATTTCACACTAAGCAATAAACATAGACTATCAAAAGGTCAACCTGAGAGCATGTGCTCTTTGGTAATCCCTCCCACCCCTTGAAAGCATATGACAACCCAACCAACATGCTAATAGGCAACATGTGCAACCCAACAAACACAAGTGGAAATGCACAATTCATGCAACATAAATTTCCACTTTTGTGATTCCCACATAGGAATCACGATAGGAATTCAAATCCTCTGCGTTTGTTGATGGTGTGGCACTCCTCCACCTGTAAGGTGTAAAAAAGAGGACTCACCCAAAAATAATGCTGAACTAACAAGTTTTTGGCACCAAACAAGTTGGCAACAAACATCCCTTACATAGGAATAAATCTCCAAAAGTGTTTATCTCCACTTAAGTTGAAAACTCCCATGTTGGAAAATGTTCCTCATTAGGAACTAATTGCCATAGAAAGCTCTTGATTTTGCCTTCATATAGGTGAGGATCGAAGTTCCAAAAATTAAATGGAAATTAACTCCAAAAATGCCAATGGCCTTTGACCTCCAAAACTTTTACAATTTCACATGTGTGTAAATCTTGTTTCTAGTAGCTTAGTGGTGCAAACAACTCGTCAATCCAACCCTGTATGTGAATGTAGTGAATTTCCCAAGAAATTTCCAAAATATTATATTTAATTAATTTTTAACAATTTTCTTTCCCAAAAGTGTATAGTCATAGGTCATTAAATGTCTTAAATGTTTTAGATCCCTTGTTCACTTACTAGTTTAATGTTTAACTACTAGCTTAAGAGAAAAAAAAATTCATGGATGGATGAAAATATTTCACATCCACATTATGAATGAAATATATGCCTACTTGGATGAAGAATACAAAAATAAATAAAATAAAAATTAAAACTCATAGTAGGTTTGGATTGTTGCCAAACATGTCCTTCCCCAAACCACAAGTTTGGGACTTTTGAGAAAAAAATTGAAAAAAATAAAAGGAGGTCCGGATTGCCTCCACCCACACTCTCACAACATCACAATCTCTTGTCTTAACC
>Ga0116227_10010285_pt1 | contig 16424 bp, 13 predicted proteins | sample S1TSphgellanicum_FD_89693 | JGI IMG/M metagenome (GOLD analysis project Ga0116227, IMG submission 89693) | Host-associated microbial communities from peat moss isolated from Minnesota, USA - S1T2_Fb - Sphagnum magellanicum MG | ecosystem: Host-associated > Plants > Peat moss > Unclassified...
CTTCAAATCGTTTTTTTTTTGTTTTTTTTTTTTGTTTTTGTTTTTTTTGTTTGGCTGAATGAATGAATTATTGCAGACAAATTTCTGTTTTGTGCAAACAATAAAATCCCATCCCAAGTAAGTACCTTCTTTCTTTCTTTCTTTCTTCCAGTACCAAACAGAAGAGCTTGTCAGCCAGATTATCAAGAGAGCGGATTCCCAAATTATTTTTTGTCTTTGTCCTTGTTGTTTTTCTATGTCCCTGAAACTTTTTATATTTTTCCCCTGTTCCTGCACAAAAAAATGACTGCATGTGTGTTGTGTGTGTGTGTGTGTGTGTGTGAGAGAGAGAGAGAGAGAGAGAGAGATTTTTGCAATTTTTTTTTCCATTTTCTGGGTGTCAACTCTTTCTTCTTCCAAGTTCTTCTTCTTCAGACTCAGTTCAGACTTCTTCTTCCCCCCCGTTCAAACTGCAACATTGACTCTCAGTCTATGTTCCTCTGGAGTTCTGCTTTTCCAAAATACCCAAGCTGTTTGCAGATGACAGACTCTGCCATCCAAATCCAACCAGAGCACAAATTGTGTATGATAATGTGACTTCCGCATACATGGAAAAAATCATGCCCAGAGAGAGAGACACAGAGAGAGAGAGACACAGAGAGATTTTTTTTTCAAAAAATGCACTGCCGTTTGCTTGTGGATGACAGATTCTGCCATCCAGATGCATGCAAAGCACAGATTCTTCTTGATAATGTCCCTTCAAGACACACAAAAAAAATTGTGCCCAAGAGAGAGAGAGATTTTTGTTTTTCAAAAATGCCCTGCAGTTTGCTTTCGGATGACAGATTCTGCCATCCATTCGCTTGTGGAGCACAGATTCTGCCATCCAGATGCATGCAGAGCACAGATTCTGCGCTATAATGAGAGTTCCAGATACATGGAAAAATTGTGCAGAGAGAGAGAGAGAGGAAAAAATGAAAATGGGATTTTTATTGTGCTTGGAAAAAATCAATCAAAATCTCAAAATCAAAAGGGATTTCTATTTTTATTTTTGGTGGAGTTTATGTGCATGCCAGCTTTTGAGATCTGGGGTGGCATGCTTTCCTTCAATTGTGTGTACTAGCAAAGCAAAGGGGTGGTGGAAAGTGGAGACCTGAGATTGATCACATCGAGCTCCCCGTGACTCCCAAACTCCCCTTTCTTACTTAAAATGGTGCATTCACACTTGATCTTAAGTGGGTCTTAAATGAAAAATCCAGGTGGCATCCTAGGTGGCACCCAATATGAAAATCTAGGTGGCTAATTTTAGGTGAATGTTAACTTAACATAAAATGTTCATGGTAAGTAGGTATAAGTCTTAAATGACTAGCATGGTGTTAGGGGACAATAACATTAGAGTCCCTAAAACCAAGTGTGAATGCACCTTTACTTCCTTACTTCCTTCCACACAGCTAACTAAATTTCGCCCTTTCTCGGGTTCTGCAATCCTTGCTACTACTTTTAGAAACCCAAGAAGTGCAATTTCTCGAAACTCTTCAAGATCTAACTGCACTTGGGAGACCTTTTTTTGCAATTTTTCTTACTTTGAAACTTGTGTGTTTTGGAGAATGGCCAAAGTAATAATGATAAGAGCCTCCCCAGCAGTTGTGCTTGGTATGCCCACCCTGCACATTAAAATTGGATAAAGAAAAGTCAAAACATTTGGGTTTGGGTCAGCAAAATGGTTTTGGCCCAGCACTTTTGTACAATTTGGTGAGTCTGGTGAATGGCACAGCAAAGACTAGTAAGTAACACCTGCCAGAGAGGAGCGTAATAAATGTGATCTGCCTTTTGCTCCCTGTTTTGACTGTCCAATCATAATCATTGCTCCAGGTGGTTTGCTATTAGTAATCTTCCGTAATCTCCCACCTATTTGCAGTCCTAGTTTTACTTTTATGGTAACAGTTGAGGGGGAAAAACCATACATACGTTCATAGTACCTTGGCCAATTCGACACTAATTATGTTATTTTCAGAAATGTTGAAATTTTCAAAAATTATTTCTTCCAAATCGAAAAATATTGTGAAGGAAAATAGAGGATATTTAAGAATATTCCATTTGTTGAAATGAACATTTCAAAATTAATTAATTATTTGTCAGATATGTGTTGAAATGGCCAAGGTACTACAGTAACTAAACTTGGAGGTGAGAAATATTTTTGCGGGATACATACCCATAGTAGTAAAATGGCCCATTTCGTATATTTGGATGAAGTTTTGGAGTCAAATAGTGTGAAACTCAGTTTGGGCATGTAGAGATGAAATCACTATTTCTAATTGGACACCAATACCCAACCCTAATGAGAGTCTTGACACTCTGATTGGGTCACATTTATGGCTGAGTATGGGAGAATAATTAACACTGTAAGTTAGTTGTGGTAAACACCATTGTTAGGCGGTTCTTTTAAATAATTTTGATAATGTTAGGTAAGCAAATATGTAGGTAATTACGTCAAAATAGGTAAGTAGCTTATCTATTTCCCTTCCTTTTAACCTACCCTTAGCCTACCCTACCCACAACTCCCTACCTACCATACCCTACCATATGTTACTTCAAATATCTTAGATTAGCTAGTTAAGAGCATGAATAGGTTGCAATGGACCAAAACCTTAAAAGGTGATAACTTGTTTTCAATTTATTCATTTATATGTTTATTTTAAATTTTGATACATAAATAAGTATGGGTAGGTAATAATATAGGTGGGTGGATAGATGGGTAGGTTGCATGGGCTTATTTACTTACTTACCCACCTATCTACTTTCCTATCTAATTTAACTACTTTGTTAATCACTTAATTTGTCTAACCTAACTACATAGCTTAACTACCTAGCTTATCTCATATAGATAAGCCATTACAAAATTGTAGACCTAGATCTAACAAATAGGTTAAATAAGTTAATTTAACTATTATAATATAGTTATATTAAAATTATTACCTACATAATATCCCACTTATTATTTTCCCATGTAATAAAAAGGTAAGATAGGCTAGGCATTTCTTGGAAGATATATGACCAATTTGATTTAAATTTAGTCATCTTGATTTTGTTTTATGTCTCTTTTGACTAGATGTCCAAATTGACACTTGGTCAAAAAGGTCACCTTAGTTAAAATAACTAATTGAAAGAACCATGTGTCTTTCATGCCCTCGGCTTATGATCAAGGTGAACATCTCCTCTAATCAATATGAACACTTTAATTAAGTTGAATCTTTTCAAAAATCATGATTTGTTTTTTAATGTTTGTTTTTCACCCTGCTATGGTTGAAACTTGGGTTTGGTCCCTTGATGTTCTTCTTTTCTAATGAAATCTTAAGTCCTCTCAATGATCCTTTGATGTTTTTCTTCTTCTAATCAAATTTCAAGCCCTTTTAGTTGATTAATCTTGCTTTCATCAAATCATGGGTCCTTTAATCCCTTGATGCCCTTTTTGTTTTGGTCAAATCCTAGGTCTATTTATTACTACAAAACCATGTTTTATGCTAGTTTTTATGATAAAAATTTTGGTCATTATAAACAATGGAATAAAATGTCCATAATCAAATAGATTATTATTTTTAAAAGAAATTTGACTATGTTTGTTTGATTAATATGACTAACAATGATTTTCTAAATTATTAAAATTAATAGTAAACATTGCAGTATTATTTATTTTTTAAATAAAATAATAATAATAATATTATTATTAGTAATTTTTTGGATTGAACTATGGATGATTCCAAAACACAATCATGTTCAACTTATGATTCCAACATCCAAAAGTTATTATTGCAAAATATATAAACACATGTATTTTTTGAATATTGTTCATTATAAGCATATTTCATAATTTTAGTTTCATAATTGCATTGAAACTTATAATTCCTTTTAATTTCAAAATATAAAATTTGTTACATAATTTCAAACATATTTAATTATAATTAAGTTATTGAAATTTTCAGTTAACTAAATTTTATAATATCTTGAATTCCCAAAAGTTTCAAAAATTACATTATTTTCATATTTTGCGTTGGGGAAAAAAATAGTTTTAAAATTTTCACAATGAAATCAATTTTTAAATTATATAATTCAAATTCACATGTTTTTAAATTATAAATTTAGTTCAAATTTTTCATATACATTAATTATGTTCTATTTCTTTTTTTTAAATATAAATTTTCAATTTCATCTTCCATTTTTTCACATGTCATTTTGTGATATTTCAATTGTTTTCCCTTATTTTTGTTTTTATATGAAACATTACAAACAACAAATGAGAACATGAAATTTGTAATGTAGTTTTTTTCAATAACTCAATTTTAAAATAAATAATATTTTGAAAATATTTTAAGATTGTTGCATCATCAAAATTAACATTATAGTCACAATTATTTATATTTAGATGATGGGTTTCAATCACATTGGTCACATTAGTAAAATCAAACATAGTTAATGATTTTTTAAAACTGAACTTGATTTTACATTCATGTTAATTACAATGCTATTACCAAAACAAATATGTTTTTGTAATAGTATCTTGGTCTTTGATGTTATTTTTTATTTAATCAAAATTTGGGTCATCCAACCCATTTGATGTTTTTTCATATCCCTTATGTAAGGGGGTGAACTTGCATCCCCTAATCATTACCAATTTCTAGGAGGTAAAATCGAAGGAACAAAGGTCAACACCTTCATACTCAAAAAAGAAACTATCCTCACTTGTTTATTTTACTACAACTATTCAAGTAATAGGTAAGAAGTCATGTGAAAAGTAAAATATGAAGGTAGGGTCTATTGTTTATAGAAAAAAACCTACCATTTTGTTTGCAAGTTACTCTACAGGTGCCAAATATATATATATATATATATATAAGGGTAAAATAGAAAATGAGCCTAACTAGGGAACAGTTACTTTCCCAAGGTTCTATAGTAACTTCAATGCCCTTGGACATTGCCCCATGGGGCCTGTAAGCCTCCCATAGTTACTATCCCACCTTAACAATGCCTATAGACCTTTTGGTAACTCTACCTACCGTTTGTAGCACTTCAAAATGCCTCCCCAACTAGTTTCACCCCTTTGATACAAGATAATAAGTTTACCATTAGTAACTATTAGTTACTAAGATGCCTATGGTATTAATTAATCTAAAGATTTTTGCCCCTTAACACATTATTTCCTCTAAGGTAGTTGACATGAAATTTGCTCTTACACACTTGTTTACAAACCTTTGAGTTACATGTAAGTTGAATGTGGAATCAATAACTTGTTATGCCCTCTTACTTTCCCTCTACTTTCTTTTATGTTGTTTGATTTTTTATGTTACCTTTTTGTTCAATAGTTTTTGTTGTAGAATATTTCAATATTCATTGAATATTACTACATGTGATTGCCTTTAATTTATTCAATAATTTTCTGCCCCTTGTTTTCTTTCCAAGCAAATGCAATAAAAAAAACATATTTACAAAATGCAATGCCCTTGGGTTGCATTTGCAAAATTTTGGATTTGTTGCATTTCACAAGTTGATTCACCTCTAAGGTCAATAATTAAGTTGTAAACAACTTTTGGTGAGCCAACTTCATGTACGGAAGTTGGATTCATGGGGTCATGCAAATATAATATCTTACATTTAGGTGTTTTTGGTCACCAACATCAACCTTGTTTTGACATCTTTTATTTTTGTTGTTATGTTCAATGGTTATATGGTAATTCCATTTTACACATTGTTGATTATCATGAGTTATTCCATCAAAATCATCATAGTCTTCATCTAAAATGTTGGTAGGTGTTACTATGTATACTTCATCATATGATTTGGTTTGGTCTTGTCATCCATGGCCTTGCAATTGAATGGTTAGATTCTAATAACCTTAAATCCACTCTTGATGTTCTTTTTAGACAATGATTGGTCCAAAACCTTTCCTACCTAGCCAACCAATGCACATTTGTCTAGTTTGCAATGATTATTTTTAACTATTTCATTGTCCTAATCCTTCTTGAAAGACATCTTAAAAGGTTTGAAACAATTCACATCTAAAGGTTATAAAGTATGGGATGTGTGAAAAGGTCATGTGATCATGTCCCACCCACACACTTGTGCTTGTCCTATTGTTCATAATTGTACATGGGAAACATGCCCATCTAGATAAATGGTGTTGATTATATCAAAAGATACCACTTGGAATTGATCTCTTAAAAAGTGATAAAAATTCATGGAATTGAAAAATGTTGTCCATGCCTTGGTTTGCATTGCCATATATATGTTCCTATTTTGCACTATCTAATATAGTCATCTATGATCCATTCACCTCTCAAAATATAAAGCCTTGGTACAAAGCCCCATGTTACATTTATGGCACAATTTACTATCAACCATTTTCTAAATCTTGGCATAGTGTTGGAAACATGTTGGGAACCACTTTTTGTTTGAACTTTTGCACTTAATTGTTTTTTTTTCATTTGAATCCATGTCTTGTCTAAATTCCAAATGTGATTGATTATATTTGTGTTGAGTGTATAGTGTATGTAAATTATAATAAAATGAGTTGCATGATTGATTTATTAGAATGTATGCCTTTTAGACCTCTAGTCTTATTACAAGTTTAATATTTAATCTTGGATGTCAAAGTTTGAATAAATACCATTAGCTATTTCTTAAAATTCCATCATTGAACAAGGTGGGCTTGGTCTAAGTACTTAGATAATGATTTCACTTTCATTTGGAGATATTGCAAGTTAATTGAAAGTTTGCATTCTTGCATATGGAGTGTTCAAGCCACCATTGTTGCATCCTTTTCATCTATTAACACACATTATGGGCCAATTTTTCTTGATCTTGTCCCACCCATCATATTATTTGAAAGAGAGGTTAGAGGTATGTTTCAAGTTTACTTTTTTTTTCTCAAAGAAGTTTGCCCTCTTTTCACTACATCCATTACATCTTCTAAGGACTCAATTGCCCATTTGCCTTGTTGGTGTGAAGTAATAGTCATGTTTACTCTTCTTGCCTTGCTTGTTTGTTGCAAGTGTAGGGGTAATAGTTGTGAATCTCATGTTACATTAGGTTGCAACCTATTGAAATGTGTGAAAACCAAATCTACTTGAACTCCTTGCTACTCTTGGGACTACATATTGTTCGATCCAATGATAGTATAGAAACTTGTTATAATTTTTTTTGTAGAATTAATTTAAATAAAAAATTCCTATCTATTCACTTGATGCTTGTACATTTTGACATTGCAAGTTAGCTTCTACTCTAACCTCTTGTGGGCTAGGTTCTTCTTTCCCATGTCCTTCGTTCTCTATCAAGTTCAAATCTTTTTCACTTTCATCTATTCTAGCTCTCAACTATTTTGCATTTAAAACTAATATCTTTAAAAAACATTGAAGTTCATCCAACACAATATTTGAGAGTGATGACATTTTTGAAATGTATTAGAGAATTTGAGAAGCTTGAATTTTACTCAAATATGTTTTTGCTTTGCCAATTATCTTGCCATTGAGATGCATGGTTTGGATGAAATCCAATGTTCATAAGGGGAGTCTTTGCATGGTCTTTAGGATAGTCATGATTGAATATTGTTTTGTGCTCCAAAGTTATTCCATGGTTTCGATATTAAGTTTTAGGTCATATTTGTGCATTCAAGATTGTTTGTATCTTTAAACCCAAAATCTTTTAAAATTGCATTAAACCACTCCGATTACTAAATAATCATTTATTTAAATGGGCTGAAATTTTGGATTGTTGTGCATTCTTACAATTCTAAACCAAATAATTTGTTAGTCTAAGTGAGGCTAATAGGTGGCCAAAGTGACACAAATTTCTACCCTCAACCAAACAATTTGTTATTCTAAAGGCCAGTTTGGACAAGGGTCTAAGGAGAAGGCCCAATGATATCAAACATTCCTATTGGTCAAAAGCTTTAAATTGGTCCCATGTGTGCGTCCGGGGGGGGGGGACAGAATGGTAAAAAAAAATAGAAAATATGTGAATAAAAATATAGGCTGCAATATATTGGTTGTTGGGTAAAAATTATAAGTTAATTAATTAAAATATAAGCCATGTAATCATCTAAAAGAATGGATTATGATTAATATAAGGTGATTTTAATATATATGTGAGAAAATTAAATAATAGTAGGGTGATAATATAATAGGTTGGACAAATATCTACTAACCCCCTTCAAAATGATCATTTGACACACATAGATCCCAAACTTTATATTAAGTGTCCTCCTAGGTCCCAAGGCCCTTAGACAAGGGTCCAAAACCAAGACAAATCAAATTGTGATTCAACCTACATGGCATCATTTTGTAGGGAAAACCAATTGATCCAAACCCAAAAAAATAGCTTAAAGGAAAGTTCATAGTTTGGAGAATTTGAAAAAGACAAAATTGATTACCAAAAAATTATTATGTCCATACAAAATAATTTAAACATCAATCATTAGTAGTGGCAGGTACCACAAAGCCCAAATAGCTTAAAGGAGAGCTAAATTAAGTTGCAGAACCAAAGTGTAAGCTAGGGTCCAAGGTTGCTCATTTATTTGTTTTTTGTTTTTGTTCATTGTTTTTTTTTTACCCTTGTTGCTCAAATTCTATAAGAATGGAAGACACATCTATGTTTTGGGGACATTGTAAAAGCACAATAGCTCCCCTATTTTTTGATCAATTTTAGAATTAGCATGGCTAGTTTTGTGGATCCTTGGAAGGTGGTTGCTAGAAAGAGTGCATTTTCAGCTCTTCCAATCCAAGTGCACAAAATGGAAGTGAAAACAAAAAATAAAATAAAAAATAAAAAGAAGAGAGAAAAGACCAAAGGTTAACCTAATCCTCTCACATATCAATCACAAAATTTTTATATTGGACCCTTGAATTGGACCCTAAGCCTTTAAACACACTCGTTCGACCTTAAGAAAAAAAGTTTTTAAAATGTGAAGAAGGGCCCAATTCAAGGTTCAATTTGCTTCAAATTGGTCTATAGGCTTTTGGTCTCTAGACCCTTCTCTAAAGTGGGCCTAAATGGGGTCAATGAGTGCCCAAAATGACACAATTTTGTCAGCTAACTCAATCAGTTTGTTATTCTATGTTGGTTCGAAGGGTGGCCAAAAACTGATTTCGGGGTTGGCTCCTGAAAGAACCGGTGGTTCAGGGTAAGTTCAGTGAGTTTTAAAAGAATCACAGGCTACAGGGTGGGTCAGAACTGACTCTTTGGATTTTTTGAGAACCTTCAGTCCAGGGTCCATTATACCCGACTCGTACCCGCCGAGAAAGAAAGAAAGAACCGCCCAACGGTACTGACTGGTGAACACTGCTGCTACACACTAATGGAGGGAGGCTGGTATGGGGGGGTGTATGGCATGGGTGGAGATGCTCTAATAAGTAAGGTGAGCAGGACTCAGGAACTGTTGAGATTGCTTTCCTGAAATCAAGCTTGTTTCTTTCAATCCTCCTCGAATCAACGATTTGTTGTTGCAAAGGGACAGTGTACTTTAGATTTTGTCTGTTGGCTTGCAAATAAGTTTAAGTATCTTTTGCCTTGGTGTCTGCAAAAATTCATTTTTTTCCGAATCATTTCCTCTCTCCAAATCCCAGATGATTTCCATCAAATCAGAACGGGGTTCTCACTCTTTGCCTGCTAGCTTGCTTGCTTGCTTGCTTGCTGCATCCACACGACACCACAACAAGCAGCTCATCACATAATGGCTCTGCCCTTTAAATGACATACATAAGGATGATAAATATTCAACATACCAAATTAGAAACACATGGTAGTTAGCATAGTGAAGCCCAAGGGGATCCTTCAGTTCTGCTGGAAATGTCTCTCTATAGAGGACTCCACATGACCTTTAGAACGTAGAGATACCAAACTTTGGCCCATTTTTGGGTGCATCACAATGTCTCTACTACCCTGAAAGCTAGAGCCAACAAAACACCACTGCTGCAGTTGTTGATACACAAATTACAGCATACTTGTAGGAATGAATAATATCACAACTTTTTTTCTACCATGACCAATCTCCAAAACAAATTTGTTGCAGGGAATGGGTGGTTTTTGTTGCTGTAATTCTCCTAGAAGCATTAGTTCACCTGCTGTGATGTTTCTGATGTTGTTGTTGTCGTTGTTCCAATGTGCACACAAAAACCGTGTGCATCTGTCTGTAGTCTGTTTGCCTTTCTTACAGCCACCACTGCACACTTGTGGGTTGGCAGCAGTTTGCATTATTCTTGTTCCCTGCAGCAGCAACTACCCTAGCACCTTTGCAGCTTCAACGCTAATTATATTTATTTCCAGAAAATGTTGAAATAACAAAAAATTGTGAAAGAAAATATTGAATCCTCAAGAATATTCTGTTTGTTGAAATGAAAATTTCAAAACTAATTAATTATGCAACAAACTCTTTGTTGTACTGCGCTCTCCAAGTGTGTTGAAGTTACAAAGGTACTGCAAAGAATGCAGTTTAGGAATTCAGGCAGGTAGGTAGTGAGAGACAGAGCGAGATTGTCATGACAACATTGTTGGGTTCAATGATGGCTGCAGGAAAAAAGACCCCGGAGCCAGCAGCAAAAACCCAAAAAAAAAAGAGCATCCCTGGCAAAATTGGAGTGAAGCAAGCAGCAGCAGCTTCTCTCTGAAAGCTGTACACTCTTCCACAATTCTCCATTCTCTCTCAAAGTACAAATGGGAGACATTTTGCAAATCTCGTTTGTCATGCTGAGTTTCTTCCCAATCTTGGAAATCTTCCCATCCCCATCACCATGGGCCAGTCCTGTTTCTCTTCGTACAAACAAAAAACTAAGAAGAGCGTAGAAAAGCCATGTCAAGAAACCCATCAAGAAATCCATCTTCTTGCAACTGCACTTGACAAAGTGTCTCTTTTCTGGGGTACCGCACATGGTTTTCTTCTTGCAAAGAAACACAATGATTTTTTGCCTCTTGCAAGATCATTCTACTGTTGGACCCATTTTGGCTCTCTGTCTTTGGATTGGTCCCTTTTGTGTTTGCTCTGTAGAATTTGGGTATGAAAATGCTTGGGAACTGCTCCCCAAATTTTCTGTGGTTTGTGGACAACACATTTCACAATATATCTCTCTCTTGCTTTGCTTCACACTCTCATTCAAATGTTTCTCACTTGATTTGCTTATGTCATTTAAATATATCCCCCTTCATGCTTGCTACTCATTTTTATTCAACTCTTTCTCTCTCTCTCTCATTTGCTTATTTCTCAATTTAACTCTTCCTCAACTAGTGCATTATTTCTCTCTTATTCAAATGTTCACAGATTTGTCGATGGGTACTGCAGCTTTTCTTCTTGTTTCAAATCTTCAAGACCCATTGACAAAACCTCTTGCCAAAACTGGAAGTGAATATAACTTTAGACATTTAGCTACAAGAAAACATGAAAATACAAAACTCTGTGATGGAATGCTCTAGCATATGGCATTCATCAAGATGTAATATATGGCTCCTAATGGATACATGAAAAGGTGACACAAAAAGGATGTGCGAGAGAGGTGTAACTGGTCTCCAAAGTTTTAAGCACATAGGATTAAACTATTTTAATCATTTGACTAAGCTACTGCCTACTTCTGCATAGATTACAGAATTCCAAAACTTGCCTTCAAATTCTAAAACCACCTAGAGCTAACACGACACAGAAGAAAGCAATTTGAAAACCATATAGATATACAGATTGTTTACACAAGCATGCTAAAGCATGCTACTGTTGCCTCTTTATTTATAAACAGGTAAGTACCACAATCAAGTGTAATAACATATGGCACTTCAGTACATCTTCACTGTTGTCCTGGACATATCTCTCAGTTTCCACTCTTTTTACAACAAGAGTCCTGAACATTTTTGTCCTCCCTGCCTTTTTTTGTACCCCCATGCACTCCACAACACTCTCTTTTCCATTGTGAAAGAAGTAAGGGTTTTGCAATAGCCTTCACAACTCCTACATTGTTGTATGCTTCACAATAAAAGACTAGCAAAAACTGTGCCTGCAATCAAAATCTTTGGTTCTGGTGGCAAATGACAGTCACATAACCACTCTCCTCTCCAAACAGATCAGGAAAAAGTTGTCTTGCCTGCAAACTCTGGCTTTATGCAGGTATTCCATTGTTGCACCCCTTGCAGCCAGTTGTCCATCATCAAGCAATGCTCCAAGTTTGCTGAAGCTGTTTCACGAGTGAACAGACAGCTAACTTTCTGAAAACAAAAAGGTTTGGCACTGCTACTGCAAGCTGTCTATAATACAACATACTCACCTTCATTTGTCTCTTTTGGTCATCTACACAACACATCATGATGTCATTTCAGGGTACTCGTCTTCATGCAATTCAAGCAGACCTTTTATCAGAATCAATTTCAACCCTAAACCTGCTCCTTTCCACTAATGGAAGGATCCTTGTACATCTGAACCAGTTCCTTCACCACGCGCTTTACACTGCCTTTGTTCTTGAACATCAAACGACGATTCATCTCCGTATCGTAAAATCCCTGATCACACAATCAAGACACCAGGTGAATTTTAAAGGCTACTAATCTGAAAGACGCATAAACCCTTTTTTTTCCCTCTCTTTTTGTGTACTTTTAACTGTCAAATAAATCGGTCCCAAAGACCAACTCAACCCACACAAAACAGTAACGTTTCATTTGAAGATTGTTAAGAACGAGAGAACGGAACACATACCATTTCCTCCAGCTCTTCGAGCATGGGATCCCACTCCGATGCACTCACCAAGTCATCAAGGGTGCGCTGCATGTCATTATTATTCTTCTTCAACAAATCCAAATTGAGGTTCTTCTGTGTGAACCCCATGGCTTCAAGGTTTGCTAACACAGCATCCACAGAATCAATTTCTGCTGCTGCTTTAAGTCGCTCCCTCTCATTAGAGAGCCCTTCAAAGCCATTCTCAGTAGATGGGAGTGGCATCTCTACCATGGAAAAGTTTCCAAGCTCACTACTTTCCATATCAACATCCTGAGCTTCATCCTGACCCTTCCCTGGATCATCTGTCTGAGACTCTATGTTCACTGGTGCAGGTGATTCTTGACTTTTCACCAGGTATTCAATCTTTTCTGCAACTTCCTGAGGCTGGACTGCAACAGGACTCGCATCCAACACAACAAGATCCTCTTCACTAATTGGACGCACCACAATAGAAACAGTATCTGGTATAGTAGAGGCTCCATCTTCAACTTCTCCCTGGCCAACACAGGCGGTATTGGCTATTGTCTCAGATGAAACTACTGGTCCTTCAGTTGGTACTTCAGTTTCTTTCCGCTGATCTGCAGTATCCTGCCCAGATGTGACCAGTGACTCCACCATTTGTGGCAATTGTTTGCCTTCTTGAACAACCTGACCAGCAAGAGGAGAAAGTTTGAAGGCTTTCAGTTTCATTCACATACAAATGAGAATTCCGTGATAAAGCTCTGAAACAAAAAGCTTTTTGCTGCTTAAGTACCTGAATTAGAACCCACACACGATGTCCAAACTTTGGCCCTGCAGGTGCTACAAGCCGCCAGTGTGACACATACCGACCAGGTCTTTCAGGGGCCACAAGGTCAACAGACACTTCTATTTCACCATCTGGAGCCAATCCATGCTCCGGCAGCTGTAAAGCACAAATTCAAAGATTTAGTCTCCATTCCCACTCTTAAGGCTACCCAGAATCTGATGATACACAGGGTTAATGAAAGTCAAGGGCCACAGCCTCTAATCACCAAGAGAAGTGTTATGGACTAACCCATTAACCTTGCAGTACATATATCTCCAAATTTTTTTCCAATATCCAGTCTATTGCACATGCAAGGGATGAACAAAACAGAAAGAAGATCATGAGGATTTTAAACAAATTACCTCTAGTGTGACTGCATATACAGATCCCAATTCATCCCCACCAACATGCACAAGTTGAGTCTGTGGTGGCCATGCAATTGAACCACTATTCCGCAGACGCCATATTTTGGTAAACTGAGTGCCAGGTGCAAGTTCAGTTCCATCAAAGATTGTCACATCCTGGACAAATCGGGCATCCAACTTTCCACCAGATCCAAGCACACCCCCTGTGGAGCGAGCTTCTGGTTTTCCACCATAGGGACCACTGGTTCCCCCATGTTGAGGACCCCGCATGGAACAGGCAGGTCTTCCCCCATAGTAGATGGGATTAGCTGGGCATCGCATCTGCATTAGAACCAGCAACAATTTGTGTAAACAAGTGAAATCAGAAAGAAGATCCACATATGCACAACATCTGCAACTACAACTTCAGCAAACTGAGTTGAAAACTGAAGGTGCTCTGTAGAATTCCAGCCACATTCAGGTGACCTACTGTGTGCACAACATCACTACAGTAACTGTACCATTCGGCCACCAAACATGGGTGGGTGAAGGTGCCGAGGGCGAAACAGTGGTCGATCAATTCGATCATAGTCTTCAGCCCGCCCATGTTCTTGGAAGCAAGCTTGACATAAGTCATAGTCATGTTCTCTGCACAAGGAATTACACATTCAAGTCAATGTCTGTAACTGCCTGTGGAGCACATTAACACAAGTTGGTAAAGACCGCAACGAGGACAAGAAAAGCATCCTAATAAATAGCACACAAATCAATACAGCAAGCTCAAGCAGAAAATCTCTGCTCAGGAAAGATACTACTCACTTTTGGGACTTGTATCGAGGTCCAACAATTGGAGACATGTTGCAGATATCACACTGCACACCATTATGGAGCACTGGCTGATCCTCTGGGGCAGTTATTGCAGATGGCATGCCTGTGGTGGCAGCACCAATCTCCTTGGGGGCCTTTGCTGAGGAGGTCTGCTCTTCAATTGGAGAAGGAGCAGTAGCTCCAGGGGGGGCCAGGCAAGGTTGGCCAAACACAGTATTGATAGAACAAGCTTGGCTAAATGGAGTCGGAGCTGCAGCAAAAGGATGTGTCACCAGGTCCTCCCTGTTGTTGCCACCTCCATTTGGCATGGCAGCAATCGCCTTTGTTATGGACTCCAAGACTTCAGACATAACCTGCTTGGGAGCATTCTTGATCAAAGGCTCACAAGCTTGCAGCACTTGTGCCACATGATCAGCTGTCTGCTTAGCAGTGTCCTGCGAAAGCTTCACTGTAGAATCAAGCCAGCTCTTGAAAATCGGTGGTGGTGGTAGCAGGGGGTTTGGCTGTTGTCGACCACCATGGTGACGGCCTTGGCGTCCATGTGGAGGACCACCATGAGGACCACCTACAGCAGGATGGGGTCCATGGTGGTGGTGGTGGTGAGCAAAACGGGGGGCAGCAAAGGGAGCTGTTGTGTAGTCTATAGTAGTAGCTGCTGGCCCCACCACTGTGACCTGCAAACGGAGAGGGTTCAGGCCTTGATGCACACAAGCATCCTGCAAATCTTGGTCCCCTGTCATCGTCACCACATCGTTCTCCATGTCTGTGTAAGTAATGGCAATCTCGGATGCTGGAGGTAGCTTGAAAGTCTGCCGGATGATGTCCTCCAATTGCACATAGGACAAATCCGGTCCGTGCGAGGAAGGAGACGCCTGTACTGTGATCCGACGCAGCGTGTCCGCGTACTTTATCTGCAAATCAGGAGGGCGGAGGAGAATCTCAGCACAGCAGAAGAAAGATTTCGGCAAGCAACAAACAAGACCTATGCAGCAGAAAACGCACAAAACGATCCTTCTTGGCCAAAACTACGATGCACTGCCAATCACAAGATGTGATACTGAGGAGATGCTCCTGGACACCTTAAGGAAGAAAACAAAACCACGGCAAATTTCGATCATGGACGACGCATGCACAGTAAACCTGACGAAGAAGAAGATTTCCTATATCGGCACGTTAAACAAGAACAGCAGATCAAGCGGTGGCTATTCCGATGAAGAAGCTTTGATAGGATCTCTTTGCCCACCATGAACGCACCTCTTTGCCAACAAGCACGAAAAACTTCTATTTTCCAACAGGAAAAATGGTTTCTTCACTACCATGCACAACATGTTCTTCCTCCTCGCAGACACAGACAGAGCGAGAGAAAAAGAGGAAATAATAAGCACCTTTATCACGAAAGTCGCCATGGCTGAGCACTGCTCCAATTGTCCTACTTCTCCGAAGACAATCACCTCCAACTTCTCCAGACGCAAATGACCAAAACGCTAAAACCGCAGAAGAAAGCGCTTATTTCTTAACTCCAACCAACAGAGCACCAACAAACGAGAGAGAGAGAGAGAGAGAGAGAGAGAGAGAGAGAGGCGTAATAAACAAAGAAGGGGATCCAACGCCGACACAGAGGCCAAAGAAACCCCCGCCTTCTTTCTTTATCGATTCAGTCACAACCGCGTTCCTGTCAGCCGCGAAGTGCAGGCAGGAGGTTCCTCCCGAAACACGAACCCAACAAAAAAAAAAAAAAAAGAAACCCCCCCAC
>Ga0116227_10010286_pt1 | contig 16419 bp, 3 predicted proteins | sample S1TSphgellanicum_FD_89693 | JGI IMG/M metagenome (GOLD analysis project Ga0116227, IMG submission 89693) | Host-associated microbial communities from peat moss isolated from Minnesota, USA - S1T2_Fb - Sphagnum magellanicum MG | ecosystem: Host-associated > Plants > Peat moss > Unclassified...
AGCGAGAGAGAGAGAGAGAGAGAGAGAGAGAGAGAGAGAGAGAGAGAGAGAGGGAGAGAGAGAGAGAGAGAGAGAGAGAGAGAAAGAGAGAGAGAGAGAGAGAGCTCTAGGATATGTCACTCCCCCATTTGGTCTCACTCTTCTTAGTTCTTTTGATCCCGACTCTATTGGTTGGCAGAAGTGTAACAACACAAGCTTCCTTTGACAGTAGCAATAGTAACAACAATACTAGCAACAACAATAACACTAGCAGCAAAAGAAACCCAAGAACTCAAAGCCAAAAAAAATTTGCCACTTTCAACATTAAATGAGAGAGAGTAGTTTTTCTAGAATTAAATTGCAAAGAAGGAAAGAAAAAGTAGTGTATGTAAACGGTAGTCGTGTAATAGTCGTCGTGAGCATCTAGAAATCTAGTGTGATTATGGAGGAAACTTTCCTTAACAAAGGTATTCTAGAAAAACTAACAAGAAAAGGGAAGAGCTTGGCCTTTTATACAACTGCCATAAGCTGAAACCCTAAACAAGCCATAACCCGAAAACACCTAATAACATATAGTAACCTAAGAACGTACATTAACGTTAAAATGCATGAATGCCATGCCTGTAACCGGCCGTCATGTATGAAGCCATGCATATGGGCATGACACTTGGCTAAAATTGGCTACACCAAAATAAATTTGGCTAAAGTTGGTTAAAGTAAATTATTTTGGTTAAATTTGGTTTTTTTAGGCTATAAGGTTATCATTGTGCTGATGTGTCCATCACAACATGATAGAAGCATTTGAATGTAGACGCATCCCTGTGTCATGTTAGTATAAAGTTAGTTTAGGTCAAACCTTAGGTCAAAAACACTCTTGGGTTATTCGAGTCAAGTTTACAAATGATTGAAATTGGACCCATTTTGATTGCCTTAAACCTTGTGGTGATCGAAACACCTTTCAATCACCCTAAAAATTTGGTTACCAAAATTCCAATTGCCACAAAAGTTTGGTCACCACACATATTTGATCACCATAGGAATTTAATCATTATAAATTTTGGTCACGATAGGAATTCGATTACCACACATTTTGATCGCCACATGTTTTGATTACCACACATTTTGGTCACCACAAGTTTCAATTGCCATAGCTTTTGGTTTAAACATTTTCAGTTGTGATCTTTTAGTCACCACCTTTTTGGTTATTAGTTTTTAGTCGCCACATTTTTGGTTGCCAATTTCTTGATTGTCACATTTTTGGTCATCAACTTTTTGGTCACCATAGTTTTGGTCGTACAATGTTTTTTGGCTATTTCAAATCCATTTTTGTTCCAAAAATACTAGAATCTTTTTTTGAAAAATTTACTTTCAAAAGTAAGTTTAATAAAAAAATATATATATAATGTAATTTGGGTACAATATAAGTCCTCACAATTGAAAACAAGGGGTGTTACATTGTGGCCTTGCCATTTACATTGAAAAATATTCTTAAGGCAAAAGAAGAATTATGGAAATTCCAATATTTTACCATGCAAAAATATAATCTCTTAAAAAAATCCTCTAAAAGAAACAAATGACCTTCAAGATATCACAACTTTATATAACTAATCTCAAGTTTCAACACAAGCCAAGATAACATCTTTCAAAAATCCTTGTATAAAAATATTTTAATGTCTATCAATTATATGAAAGCAATTGTCAAAGCACATTATCAATGGTAAGTCTAATCATCTATAATTCAAAAATATAAGAGATAAATATAGGCAATTTTTGTGTAAAACTATAATTGACCATTGTATTTTATGTTTACAAAAAAGATATTATCATTATAGAACATAGATCCACAAGTTTCAACTATGTAAAGAGGATGGATTAAACATGATTCCTTCACAAAATTGGATTTTATAAAATTTGGAAGTCCAAAACAAGTCCTTTTTGAAATATCATGCAAATTACACCATATTCTATATATAGTAATTACAAACTACCTATGGATGCCTTCGATAATAGTCATCAAGTATAATCCAATTGTATGGAGGCCCCATCAATGTGTGCACGATGTGTTGAATAGTTTTTCGTGCTTCTAGACTCATACATGTCATGGATCACTTTTTGAAATGAAATCTTGGTTGAATTGTTCACAAAATATCTTACATCCTAATCTTCACCCCGCATGACGTTTACTAGCTTGACCACCGAATATGTTTCAGATCTCAAAGTTGTGGTGTGTTGTTTTGGCCATTCATCGAAGGGAATTTGCAATTCTCAATTTGTTCTAGACAAAAAATAATTTTGGGGCCACCCACCAATGCACTTTCTTTGTGTTGGTGGCATCTTGCTCCTTAAGATACCCATACAATGATGGCATCACTTCTTACAAGCGCCCAACTTCACCCCAATCGCACACACTTATGTACACAACATTTGGTTTGTCTAGCGAAAAATGAAACATAATGTTGTCCTTGGACAAGTTGTGCAAAATTTCATAATGATGTATTGCATTCATAATGTTTATGAATGCCCATGCCAACTTCACCTGATTTTGCCTAAAAGAAATAAGTCATGTTGGCCCTTCCATATCCACCCCCCTTGCCATAATAATGTTTGATTATCCATGGGAGTATTTTGTGTTGTAATCCAACACTTCTTGAAAAGTTCCCCCATTCCATCACAATGTGTAAGCCTCCATGGTTTTTGTGTGGATGGCAAGGAATTTGATGACATTTGGATGTTTGCATGGGGATGCCAAAACTTCCATTAATCGTTGTTTATGTGCTTTTCACTTATCATCCATCTTAGGTGTCTTCCTTGTTAATTCAATTGTGCTTGGGATGCAATTGAATATTTCAATTTGCACTTTATGCATCACACCATAACCACCCTTATTGTCTCCACCCAACAATGGGAGCACATTTGCTATGCTTGGAATCCATAACACACCATGATTTCCAATTTGGGTTAGAAGGTTTTTAGTGCCTTTTTCCATCCATGGTGCTAATCTTGCCCCTTTTTTCAAAAATTTGGCCCAACATGAAATTTTCTCCCACAATTTTATCACCTCCATGGTCCAATGTGCCTTGTCCTTTTGGAAATAAAGGATATCACACCATTGCAACAAGTTTGTGGCTACATTTGAAAATTTGTGTTCAAACCACTCTGAAAACCTTTCAAAATTCCAAAGTTTGGTGTATTGCGATAACCGTTTAGTTTCACTAAAAACTTATTTTCCATAATTACTTGTTTGTATTTATCCAAGCCAATTCCTTGCTTGCTCACAACAACACCATTAAGGTATGCCATTGTCATGTGCTCCATGAAAAATCTCATGAAATTTTCTTGTAACCATCATGTGGCGATTCGTTTAGGGTCATTGTCTTCAAGCCTTTAACACTTTCGAAATTTTGTTGATGAAGTGTTTTCCTCATTATAATTTTTTATAGCCCTTCATTTGTGCATGGTTGAAGGTGGGCTGTTCAAAGGTCTATAAAGATAATTGTTAGATGATGTGTGGGATAATGGGTTTGGGGGGTTTTTGTTATATTATCTTCTCGATGATTGTCCGTTTGACAACTTTGTTGGAATGTTGGATATCCAAAAACCCAAAGATTTTCCAATCACTATTTGTTAACAACAATTAGAGTTTTTAAAAAGTAAGGGTGTAAAATGTTCCAATTTTTTTGCAAAATGCAAAAAAGGTCACCTTTCTCCAAGGATTTGATGACCTAAACTCACCTTAGGTTCCACGCAATGGTTGAAAATTAGGGGTACCCCAAAAACTAAGGGCACCTAGAAAATTTGGCAACCAAAAAAATTTGGTTGCCATTTGATGGCGTTCCCATGCAACAAGCACACATGGCAATTAGAATGTCGTCAGATGGTGATTGAATTTTTTTGGTTGCCAATGGGCTATTGGATAGTTGGTGACCAAAGGAGACTAAAAAAGGCAAGTAATCAAATTGTAGTCACTGATTTTGTGCGTTTTAGCCAAATTTTAGTGTAACCAATGTTTAACCAATGTTTAGCCAAAGTTTTGTGTAACTAATGTTTAACCAAATTTTAGTTTAATTAAGGTTTAGCCAATGTTTAGCAATGGGTTAACCAAATTTTAATTTAGTCAATGTTTAACAATGGCTTCGCCAAATTTTAATTTGGTCAAGGTTTAATCAATGTTTAGCAAAATTTTAATTAATCAAGGTTTATTCAATGTTTAACCAAATTTAAGTTCAACCAATGTTTAACTAAGGTTTAACTAAGATTTTTTCAAATTTTAACTAAAATTTTAATTTTGCCAAGGTTTTCCCAAAAAATTCTAAATTTTAATATATATAATGTTTAACCAAGTTTTAATTTAACTAATGTTTAACTAACTTTTGGCCAAATTTTAAATTAAAAAAGTTTTGCTAATATTTAGCTTCGGTTTAAGCATAAATTCACTAAAAGAAATTATTAAATCTATGATTTCATATATGACTAATTTTGTAATCATATTTGACATTATATGACTAAAAACCTTTAGTTGTAATATATGAGTAGCAAAGGAAAAATAGTCATGAAATGTTCAACATGGCACTTTTCATCCTATAATAATTAAGGACAAGTCATAAAGGATAAACCATATATAATGTTATGATGTCATATAATGAATGACTACAATATGATTAGCAAACACTGGACCATTTGATTATTTGAATTTATACCTTGATTAAAATCATTTTTTAAGATTACTATTAAAAACATTTTTTAATATCTACGTAGGTAATAGGTCTAAGTAGGTCAAAAAAGGCAGGTAAGTAGGTAGTAACTTAACCTACTTAATGATTTAGGTTAACCTATGTAACCTACCTACCTAACAACCTTAATCTAACCTACTCACCTTAGCCCTTTAAGAATGCACATAGGTTGTAAGTATTAAAAATTGAACCCTTCACCTTCACAATGATAAACCAAGTCCTTACCAATGGATTATAGCATTAGAAGGAGTCCAATTTTGGTCAAGTCTTTAATTTCACATGTTTATTTCATATTATTACAAGACTATGAGGTAGGTAGCAAGTTATAGGATGATAGGTAGGAGGTAGGTAGGTTAAAGAAGATAATAAATAAAAAGTAGGTAGATAAGTAGGTAGGTTGATGAAATAGGTGGGTGAGTGGGTTGGCATTTAGGTGGTGAGTAAATAGGTGGGTGGGTGGGTGGGTGGGTAGGTACGTAGGTGATAGGTAGGTGGTAAATAGGTGGTTTGGTGAGTAAGTAAGTAGGTAGGTTGATAGATGGATTGTTGGGCAGGTAAATAGGTAGGTACGTAGGTGATAGGTAGGTGGTAAGTAGGTGGTTTGGTGGGTACGTATGTATGTAGGTTGATAGATGGGTGGGTGGGTAGGTAAATAAGTAGATACATAAATAGGTGGGGCTAAGGTTGTTTATGTTCATATTAAATGAATTGTAGTTATTTTTTAATCATTGTAATGACAATTGAACATCCATTTCATTTTTTCATCAGTCATGAATGCCATATAGATGAAATAAAAGTGATGAGAACTATCCCCCATCTTGCTACCACCTCATCATACTAGTCACATGCCCCACTAATATATGACTATGACTTCTTACACATTGGATTCAAAGTAATAGTTTATGATTAAAATCATATATATAGTCATTTAGGACTTGTAATCATATATTTCTTGATTGTAAAAAACATAATTTTTTTTAATGATTCCATTTGGGCCTAACCTATGTGTGACATAGGCTATTTTAATTAATAGGCTAGATTAATTAACATGTAGTAAATTATAGGTAGAAGGTTAAATTAGGTAGTAATTGGTAAACAATACTTTAAGTTAATTAGGATAATTATATATATATGTTAATTAAGTTGGTAGGTTAGGAAGATAAGCCAATAGATAATTAAGTGGGTACACATGTATTTAAGTAGATAGGTAGATAGGAGGTAAAACCTAGCTAGGTAGGTTGTTTTTTAAAAGGATTTTATTTTAATTTGAAATTGAAAAATTTATTGTGCACATTTACTTATATAGTTTGTGACATTTGAAAAAAAGAAGAAGATATGGGATAAATTTTTCTAGTTGCAAATTAGCTTGTGACTAGGTTGCAACTATAAAATTTGTCTTCCATTTCAATCTTATAGACTATTTAAATAGGTGCATTTCAAACATTGAAATCACATGAATAACATTAAAAAGAAAATGCCATTTGGGATGAACCAATAAAGGCTTGACCTTTAAAGGCTAAACATAATATGAAATTAAAACATTTACTTACCTACCTACTCCCTAAACCTAGCAATGTATTTAATAGTTCGGGACTTTTGAATGGTTAAAATTTGACCATATATTCATAAGTCCATATGAGTTGCAATTTTTGTTTTTTTTTCAAATGTTTTGTCCCAAAATCATATGTTTTTGAAAGTTTTAGATGGGACATTATTCCTTTGGACTTTATGGGTATTTTTTTTAAGACTTCCAAATCAAAAATTGACATCAATTACATTAAATACCAATTTTCACATAGATTTGGGAAGGTTTGTAGGTGATTGAACATGTATTATTCAAACATTAGAATACTAATATTTTAAAAAATAACACCCATGTTCATTTGAATCATTTTAAAGAATCTTGTACGGATTTATAAGGAGTGTATTTGGAATGAAAAGCTTTTTTTAATGTGAGTCCTATGTTGTCCTAAAGTCGGACGGGTCTCATAAATTTGGGGTGAAACATTTCTAGTGGTACCACCCAAGGATAAGTTTGCCCAATTCTATTTTATTTTGGGTTTAATTGTTAAATTGAACTTCTTTTATTGGCTCATCCATTGAATAACACAATTAATGCACTTAGTTATATATTCCACACTAGAAAAATGAAAGACAAAAAAATGGGTTAAACATTTTAATTACAAATGTGACTAACTTAATCACAACCTATTTACAATTACTTCCTACTACTTATTCTATACTAATTTAAGTTACCTAATAACTATACTAATATTATAATTAATACTATTTAGAATTAATACATTATCATTATCATCGTTATTATTTCTTTTGATATAGTTACTATGGACTATAATAAATTTAGTAGGTGTAATAAATTTTGGATACACCTATAAGATGGCCTTAATATGTTCCATATGTATGTAAAATACAATTTGAATATATTCAAAATATGCATATATACCTTTTATGTATGATAGCTATATTTTAATATGATCTAAATACAAGCTACATAAGATTTCAATACACCCATTATACATATCCACATTATATATTTGTACATCTTAGTATGCCCTTAATATTTCAAATAATATTTATAATGGAGCCTAATATACCCATAGGGTTGCAATTAATTTTGGTCACATTTGCAATTAATGGGACATGTATGGCCCTTCTTGGATGAAGAACAAATAAAAAGTTTTCTTCTTTGAAAGATGAAAAAGTAATAATCACAAACTAGTTGTGGCATAATCACAAGTGTGGTCAAAGATAACAAATAGTTCCAAAAGTGATTAAAGCTAATTGCAAACAACATTTAGTTGCATATAGTTGAAAACAAAGTGATTACAAAACCTATATTTCTTCTAGTGCATGTGTTTTGTGACCATATATGTCCATGTGCATGTTGTATATGCCACATCATGTCTATTACAATTGATGCAACTTGTCCAATGCAACTTTGCATTAAACAAATATGACAAATTGTGAGTGGTCTTTTCAACTAGAAAAAATAATTGCAAGCCCAATTATAAAATTCTCTTTTTTTTCATAGTTTGCATTTCCAACAAACAAAATAATATGTATACATGAAGTTGAAAAAAATCATAATCTTGAAACTAGTTTGGGTGCGAATTGCCTAATACACATTCTTTGAATGTTTTGTGCAAATGAGGTGTTTGAAAGTTGTCTCTAAAATGTGTCAACTTGCGTTACTCTTTTCAAAGCTTTTGCTACCATGACCAAGTTGTGAAGAACTATGAAATGTGCCATAAATACCTAAAATCCCATTCCAAAACAATTAAAAATTACCACCAATACCACTTGACAAGGTGAAGGGTACATCATTCTTTTAATCATCTAGGTGGTATATTGATTCATGATTTCGAATAAAAGACATTTCGTGCATTTTCCATTTGAATTGAATAATATAAAACATACACACATTTATAAAACCCTAGTTAGATTCTAGCATATACAAGTGTTTAATGTGTATATCAATCTTAATATGTTAGTTTGTAGGGTGAACATAAGATTTCAAGAAACATCTCAAATGGGTTCAACTTTTTTCTCTTTTCCCAATCTATGTAAGGAGAAAAATATACAGGATTTATAGAATTCCCATTCCAGGTAAGAGCAAGAAGGCATGACCAACATTTATCTTGTTCACAAGGTGAAAAGTATGTGTAAACAATTTATCATTTAACTCATATTTAGCCTCGAGGTATACATGGATACTGTAGGGTAAGGAGTAATGTAAGTCAAAATATTGAGTACAAGTATGGCACAGCAGCAAGTGGAGAAAAACAATTTGCAAACAATAAAATTCTGCAAAAAATAACAAGAAGAAGCTTGAATGAAACCATTCAACACCTCTAACAATGCATTCTTATATTAGTAACTGGTAGTAGAATCTGGAGGAGTTCCAAGCGTTTAGATAAGAGTCATGTTGAAAGCAAACTTGAACAAAAATAAAATGTCAAAATGTCAAAATATTTACTGGTTAATCTCTTCAACAAATCCATCATAAACACATACAATGCAAAAAGTGGGAAGAAATGAATGCTATAGGATGATTTGGCATATACCTTCTTTTTACTCACCTCACAACAATTACCTTGGGTATAAAGGTAAACCTCAATCAGTATACATACTAGCCAGGTAAAAAGGTTACAAAAACAGTATGAAAACATTCACTAGCCAAGGAGGGTAAAAAAAGGGTGGCGGTAAAACTTGACCAGGCACATGGGATATGTATTTATTTAGTATTTAGTATTTACAGACTCAACCGTGGTGTATGTATTCAAAGTAGCAGGGTATAAAAATGATCTAGTCTTGGGGCTTGCATCGGTAACCTCTGACAAATCTTTGAAAATTGTTTTATCTAACTGACAACTTCTCATCTTCACTCTATTGTGGTGTTTTAGATGACACAGATTCAAATTAAGACATGATCATTAGGCTTCAGACACCACAATAATTCCTCATACAAGTCCTCCAAGGCTCCATATTTTCATCAGAACTGCAATCACTCATTGCTAAACAACCTGTAACTGGAGCCCAGTGTGTTTTTGGTCAATTTTTTGTGATGTAGCCAAATTGGGACCATCCACAGGAAGGTTAAGCCAATTTGGGCTACAAGCTAAATATGAAAATAAAGTTTCAAAATATTTTCAAAATATTTCATTAATATTTTTGGGTACATACTTTAACTGTGTATAGAAATCTGGCAAATTTTCTCACACGTTTGGTTGAGCTATTGAAATTGTCAGAAAGCAATTAATTTCATCACTTTAATCTTTTAATATGGCTTTTTGGCTATTTATAGCCAGCCAAAATAGGCTGCTGAAGCCTAGAATTGTCAAACAAATACACCATTTTTTTTCTTAGGAATTTTTCATCTGTAGGAAGATGTAGAAAAAGTGATGACCAGCCCTAGGATGATTTAGTGAAATCAGATATGAAATATAAATATGTAATCATCATTCCATATTTTTTTACCTACATGCTGAAAACCAAATATAGAAATCTGGCATTTTTTAATCCTTTTTTTCTCACTACAGGCGAGCCAAATCCTCCAAAATCACTTCATTTTCAAATTTTTAGTTTTTAATCTCGTTTTTTTGACAAAAATTCGCCAAAAAAAAAGTTGGAATACATGCAGAATTTTTTTTTCACCCCCTTTTAGTGCTGCAGTAACGCTTGTCACAGTTCTTCTCAATATACTACTGTAGTATCTTGGCAACTTCCCTCAAATAATTGATTAATTTTGAAACTTTCATTTCAACAAATAAAATATTCCCAAAGATTCAATAATTTTCCTTCACAAAAGTTTTTTCTTAAAAAAGAAAAAAAATTCTGAAAGTTTCAACATTCCTGAAAATAACATAATTAGTGTTGAAACTGCCAAAGGTACTATGGTAATAAAATCCCATGCCAAGTAGAATCCCTTTAGGTCATAGCTACAATACCTAGTAGTAGTCCCTCACTTTTCCTAGGTCAAATGACAGACCATAAGTGGCAAAGGAATAAAAGGAATTGAGTGTTCTGCAGCTCTGAACTGACATAGAGCTCTGGGTTTGTAACTAAAGCATGACTACTGTACACATCCGGGCTTGAAGCTAATATCTCCATTAAAACATTTACGGTGTTCAATCATTTCTGATGGGTTTACAGCAGCCGAGTTTGGTGAGTGCAGCAGAGAGTCCAGGCACTAGGGAACACAGCAACTCTGAAGCTAATAATCTCTGGGCAGATTTAGCAGACCAGTAGTAGGATCCGGACCTATTGACTTGGGTTTTTACGCAAATTATTGGAGAGGTGTGACAATGGCAACGGATTTTTAAAAAGTTTGAAGGTTAGATCATGTAAAGTACTCAGCCATTGTGGACTTTGGATTGGAGGTGATGATCAGAGCAAGGCTTTTTAGACAGTTTATGTTTATCCCAGATCCAACAAAAGGGGGCTGAAACTCTGAGTGATTTTCTTGCCTTTTTCAAATTGACTTTGGGTAAAGCTAGAATTTCAAAGGCCCTTAAGGCCTTTTGTTTTGAACAGGTTACCGATTTACTTATCACTTTTATCCGGGTTCAAAAGATGGGCCAGTTTAAACATTGCCTAGTTAGTGCAACTCCACTGGTGCTCACTATGGCCCTGCAAAATACAATTGGATAAAGAAAAGTGGAACCATGCCAGTTTGGTTGGCTCAGCAAAACGGTTTTTGCCCTGCATTTTTGCACATGATGCTGAGGCTGGTAAAAGGCACTACAGACCCTTGTAGATAGTTACAAAGCTGTTGATTGCTAGATAGTTTGATTGGTCCAGGTGGGTTGCTATTGTAGTCTCCCACCTATTTGCAGTCCCAGTGGACTAGTTTTGAGGGCAGGGTTGGAAAAAAATTAATAACTAAACTTGGATGTGAGAAATATTTTTGCAGGCTCACATAGTGAACACAGCTGGAGATGGTCTCAGAGAGTGCAGTCCCTCCAGGTATGTTCCATAAACAAAGATCAGTTGGTGGGTTGTAAAGTAGGACAGGTAAGTCATAAACTAAAGTAGTAGGTAGGAATGGGTGGAATTGGCCCTGGTAGCCAATTGCCCAGGCCAATTCTGCCTTCTAAGAGGGCCTGAAAAACCTGCTGGATTGTTTGATACACTACTTTGCCCTTCATGGAACAGGCCCAGTACCTGTGAATTCAATGAGCCTGTTACAGTGTAGTGTGTTCCAGCGAGCAGTGTTCAGTAAGGTGGGAACCGGTCTACCAGGACCCCGGCATAAAACGATCGCCAGGTTTTGATGACAGGTGCCTACCAGGTGCCTACATTAGTATTTTTTTTAAGTCAAGGCCATCTTGCCCCAAGTCGAAAATATGTGCACATGAGTAAAAACAGTGTAATTGTTAGTAAAAATATTTTTCATCTAATAATAACTATTGTTGGTAGCAATGATAATTTTTGTTTTATTTTGTAGTGTGTTGAAATCACATTGTATCAATGCATCATGCATTATGTTATGTTATCATCATGAATCCCATGATACATATATATTTTATAAATATGGGAGATAATTTTTTCAAAATCATATGCACAAGAGGTTGCCACTAGTATGCTGTAGGGTAGCTACTAATGTATCAAAAAATTCAATACACTACTCATCGATGAGTGGTATATTGGTATTTTTGAAATTGACACCTAGCATACATTTCTCACCACTTTTCAATTGTAAGGCTCAAATTGTTAGATACCACGTGTTTTTTTGATACATTAAGGATTAGTTGATACATTAAGAATTTTTTCAATTAAAAGCTACCATGCATGTCTAGGCATAGCAAGGGTGAGAAAGTTTTTTCAAAATACATGGATAAGGGGCTACCATGTTACTATGTCTATGGTTATTGTAAGATAGTTGTTAATGTATCAAAAAATAATAATACACTATTCAAATGTTGTGTGGCCAATGCATTCCATCTATGACTATTTTTTCACACATGACAAATTAATGGTTACATATAAAAAATCGACACCTAATTTACATTTCTTGTCACTTTTCAATTATAGCCAAGTGCCATTTGTCATGTGTTTTTTTTAATACATTAAGGATTTGTTGATACATTGAAAAAAATTCAATTGAAAGTTTTCATACATGCTTAAACATAGCAAAGGTGGAATTTTATTTTTCAAAATCCATGGACAAAAGGTTGCCATGTTTTTATGTCTATGGTTATTATTAGACAATTGTTAATGTATCATAAAATAACAATACACTATTCACACATTTGTGAACACTACATTCCATATATCACCATTGTTTTCCACACATAACAAATGGATGGCTGCATATCAAAAATTGACATATAGTCTATGTTCCCCACCAATTTTCAACCATAACCAATATTGTTATTTGTTAAGTGTTTTTCAATACATTAAATATTTTTTCACACATTAATAATTTTTTGATACATTGAGGATTTTTTCAATTGACAATTGTTATGCACATGTCTAAACATAGCAAGGGTGAAAATCTTTTTAAAAAATACATGGACAAAAAGTTGTTATGTTTTCGAGTCTATGGCTATTATAGGGTAATCATTAAAGTATCATAAAATACAAATAAAATATTCACCTTGTGTGAGCAATACTATCCATGTATCACCATTTTTCTGCACAGGACAAATATATGGCAATTAACATTTAGTTTAAAAATCCCACCATTTGTTTATTATAGCCACTTGTTACTTGCCGTGTGTTTTTGCTACATTAAAAATTTGTTGATACACTAAAGATTTCTTAATACCTTAAAAAAAATTTGAGAGTTGACATGCACATGTGTTTAAACATAATAAAGCAAATGTTTTTTCAAAATACATGGGCAAATGGTTCTCATGTTTCAAAGTTTACATGTAGGGTACAATGGTTTTTTATTTAATGAAAAAACAATAATATGTTAATGGCACATGATGTGAACAATACATTTGATGATTCAGTGTATTATCATTATTCCACACTTGATAAATAGTGATTAAATATGAAAACTTGATAGGTAGTCTATGTTTCCCATCACTTTTTTATTATAACTAATTGCTATTTGTCACTTGCATTTTTTTAATTTGAAATTGTTGAACAAAACATCAATTTGATATGTAATCATTGTATCATTCAAAAAAATTCATTAGAATGGATTCTTGTTTCAAAAATCAATCCTAATCACCATTTTTTTTTAAAAAACCTCCTTTTAGGCAAAAAATCGAAAATATTCCATGCACAATCATTTCAATTTCCCACAATTAAATGTGTGAATGATTAATTAAACAATGGGTATTGCCCAAAGATCCTTTGATACATTCATGCACTGATGTATTAATGCATTAATACATAAATGCATCAATACACTGATATATTGATGTATACATCCAAAACATAAGTATTTTATCATGATACTTTTAATATATGACATTTTGAAATGTATGATGTAGAGAATTGCATATGAAAATACCACAAGTCCATGATTTACTTAAATGATTTGCTAATTTAAGAAATGTATTATACAATAAATATGCCATTATACATTATAATTTTGAACTAGTTAGTTCTAGGAGTTGTGCCTCAGTGTATCACTTTGACTATTAGAAATTTCATTAATGATTTCATAAAAAAATTCAATATAATAATGGATGGAAAATAGAATCCCACATGTCCATTAATACATGTCATTATTAGATAGGAAAGGCGAGTTAAACAATAATTGCCAAACTCAATTAACAATATTCAAGTTCACACAAACCAAAGTTTAATTTGTAAGCAACTCAAGTGTATTGGGAAGGATAGTTACATACATTCTGAATTGGGCACATTCACCACTAAATCGCCCCTTACAAATAGTCACAATTTTGTTTATCCTTCATTTCATGTTCCTTAATGAGCTTTTGAATTTTTTTTTTTTTGATAATCTAAGGATCAAATGTGCCATTCTAACATTCATTCAAGATCTACACCTAGAAATTCAATACAAGAGTAAGTTTGTAAAGTTGAAATGTTGCACTTATGATGATACACTATAATTTGATGTGCAACATATTACATTATTTAAATTGATACATTAAAATACTAAAAAATAATAATTGAATATCATATTTTAAATCCATCAAATGTATTACATAATGTATTGTTCATATGTTTTATTTCAAATACTAATACAATACAACACCAATACATTGACATTTTAACGTTGACAACCAAAATTGAACTTTTCAATGTATGTGGAAACCATAAGGAATTTTGGAAAAGAATTCACAAACTAGATAATTTGAAAGAAAAAATGGTTCATAGATTTAGTATCAAATGTTGTGAATAATGAATGGTTAATTTTGGAGTTGTACTAAATGATCAAATGTCTTTTGAATGTACCAAAACTATAATTTTTGTATTATATTGTTATGTTCTCATTTGATCTAAACCCACAAAATTTCATAACCATAACCACAGAATGCTCTTGCATATATATATATATATATATATATATATTTGTTTACTTCTTAGCTCAAAAGAAGGAAACGTGTGGTTAGTGGCATAAAACCACATAAAAGCAGTTAGTGAGCAAACAAAAATCGAAAGCCATGAAAACATGACGTGGTTTATGAATGTTTACTCAAGTGTCAAAGTTATTTTCATTATTTTTCTTGAATTGTTTTGTTTCATTTGATTTCTTTACATTTTTACATTCTAAGGTATAACATTACTAACTTCACCATTACTAAGGAACATTTTTTGAATTTTGAAACTAAATAAAAGGTTTAAAATTTAAAGGAAATATGTGCAAGCAATTGCACATTAGACCTAGTATAACAAAATATGTTTTATAAGCTTTGCAAGTGTACCAAAAGGTTTAAAAGTAGAATGAATTTAAAATAAGTTCACACAATGAAAATAATGAAAATGTATGTCACACATTGAACATACAAAGCTTTTCCACATCAATATAATGGATGCCTAATGTATCAATTTTCTAATACATAGATCTAGTTACATTGATACAATAAAAACCTAAAACAAGAAAAATGTTAATATAAGGAAATAACAAACTTTCAAAATTGTCAATGCATTTGTGAACATGTAGCAAATAACCAAGTTCACAAGTTGTAAATAATGTATAGGTGGGGAACAAAGAAAATCTTCCAATAAATTTATTATTTCAGAATTTTCTTTGTTTTGAATAGCAAAAAAATACTTTGATTTGATTGTTATAAGAAATCACACAACTTGTTGCTACCTTTTACTTAACCATTAGTTCCAATAACATGAATTGATTCAAGTTGTGAAAAATGTAATATTGATCAATAAGTTCAGATTTCCTATCAATAAACATGCAAATGCACTTAAAACAAACATAACAAAATTGAACTTTACTTGTGATATTGTATCAAAGCCCTTTTTTTACCTTTTTCTATCATGGGTGTAAACTTGAACTCAAATTGGTTGCCATGTGCACAATATGGACTTGAACTTGGGTTGGCTACTATGTGCACAATGTGAATTGAATTTGGGCAATTGGTTGCAATGTGCATAGAACATAGATTATCCAAATGCCTATTCACAATGGAAATTTCACAATGACAAACAAATGTTTTTTATGTTGTTCAATTCACCAACTTCCAAGGAGGAAAAAATGCAATATTTTAAATTCAAGTTGCACTTAAAAAAATCTAGTTACTTATTGAGTTAATAACTTTGAAATGATGGATGATTTCACATACTTAACAATGAAATTGTTTTAAGAAAATTAGCAATGAATATGAAAATATTTTACTAACAACATCACAATCATCTTCACATATTTATCATTGCTTGATTTTCAATAATAACTTGAGTATTGGAATTGCTCCTCCTCAAAATTGATGTAGAGAAAAAGAATGGCATAAAGAGAGAAGGAGGGAGAGGGAAAGAGAAATGGCGTTTCAAAAGTTATTTTCTTGATCCTCTTCTCGACAAAATGCCAACTCCTTTATTTTTTTCTTGTTCCTTGACTTTCCAATAGATAAGTTACCTAAACACCCACCAACATATAATGCAATAGTTCACAATAAAACACTTAATTTGCAAACAAAATGCTTCAACCAAATCCTAAAAATTGCAACAACATAATCAATTTGCAAAGAAAGTGAAAAAAAAAAAAAAAAAAAAAAAAAAAAAAAAAAAAAAAAAAAAAAACACATAAAAA
>Ga0116227_10010288_pt1 | contig 16419 bp, 16 predicted proteins | sample S1TSphgellanicum_FD_89693 | JGI IMG/M metagenome (GOLD analysis project Ga0116227, IMG submission 89693) | Host-associated microbial communities from peat moss isolated from Minnesota, USA - S1T2_Fb - Sphagnum magellanicum MG | ecosystem: Host-associated > Plants > Peat moss > Unclassified...
AATAGAAAATATCAAAACACAAAGCCTTCATGTGTCAATTTAAAAATGCTTAAATAAAAAATTATTCATATGTAAACAAGAGAGGAAGCCACATTATTTATTTTCAAAGTGTCCCATTTGAATTATAAATTAAAGTAAAATTACTATTTGCAAAATATCTAATTTTTTTCTTATTATATAAAATTAATTCACAAACTTCAATCAATTGAATTTTTTTCTATCATATGCATATAGTGTTATGAACATGAACCATAGAAAAATTGATAGAATAACCAATCATGCAATAATTCCAATTTGTAAAACATGTTCATGAATTACATTTTGATCAAATGACCTTTCCCTTGTAAGATCATTTCCAAAGCCCACCATCCATCCAACAAAACCTCCCTTGTCCAATACCCAAATGATGAAACATTTTAATACAAATATAAAACTCCAAATCACTTGATTACTTTACATGGAAGAAGAAGGCAAGGAAATTGTTAGTAGAGATAGATTTTTAACAAATTCTTTTTTAAAACATCAATTCCAAGAGAGCATCCCAACTTGTGTGGGTCTAACAAATGAACAATCGAGAATGTATATCTCCAACTCTTTTGACAATGTAATAATCTCCTTGACAAACTCTTGTTTGACTCAAGATTTAAAACTTGAAAGGTTTAGGGTTTAATACATATATGACGTGATCCTTTCTATTCTACTCACTATCACCAACCACCAAATGACTCAAATATCTCAAACTTGACTCTCGAAATAGACATGGTGTGTGTGTGCTTATATGTATATTCAAGGAACCAATTGCAAGTTCTTATATTAGTAGTAAACAATTTATCAATGACCTAAATAAAGCATAGGGTAGATTGGCTGGTGATCTAATACTCTAGTGCTTACGGCAGGCTGGATCCAAGGGGAGAGTTCCATTGTTTCTGGTGTCCAAACAAAATTTGAGCTCCTTTTCTTGACACGACACCTTTAAAACATTAACGATTGTCGAAAATGGATCAGAAATGAGAAAGTTATGGCCCCCCAAGGTAAAGGGGTTGAGAACTCCAAAAAAAACAAACCATTGAACACTACAAAAATCAAACACCCAAAAAATTCCTTGTGTGATGCTCTGTTGCTATTAGAGTTCAAAGATGATTTGTAGAACTTCAGGTGGCACTCTTATAACACTTTAAATCATTTTAAATGAATAAAGTTATGATTTCAAATACCAAAACATCCAAAGCTTGTTGTAAAAGCATTAGCTTCCAACTTGAATGCAAACAAGAACAACATTCACTTTTACTTTCTTCATCCATCTTTGCTCTTTGCCCAGTCAGCCAAGCAACAAGAGTACCGAGTTAAAAGTATGTACAAAAAACTTTGTTCCAGTTTTGTCCTTTTTCTGGACGTGTTGAGTTCACTTACCTCAGCAATTGTGTCTTGTTTCGGTTGGTTGCTCGCTTCGGTAGTCATTATCATAAAGCCACCAGAAGAATACATTTCAAAGTCACTTCCATTTAGGGTTAGGATAGTACACTTCAAACTAAACCCTAATAGGGTTAAGACTTCTTGTCATGGTTGGAGCTATGAAACCGGAGTTCCACCTAAACTTAAGTACCTTAAAGTGTCACGAAGACTTGGTACGTACAAAAAAATATGGATATATAAAACTTGGGTTCAACACGAAAGGAGTGTTAAGTTCAACGAATTCCTCGGTATGAATTAAAAAAATATGGATGTGTAAAACTTGGGTTCAACACGGGAAGGAGCGTTAAGTTCAACGAATTCCTCCAAATGCATTAAAAATTTATGAATGTATAAAACTTGGGTTCAACATGGGGAAGGAGCGTTAAGTTCAACGAATTCCTTCCTACGAATTAAAAAAATATGGATGTATAAAACTTGGGTTCAACATGGGGAAGGAGCGTTAAGTTCAACGAATTCCTTCATGTGAATTTTTAAAAATATGGATGTAGAAAACTTGGGTTCAACACCGAAGGAGTGTTAAGTTCAACAAATTCCTCGGTACCAATTTAAAAAATATGAATGTAATAATAAAAACTTGGGTTCAACATGAAAGGAGTGTTTAATTCAACGGATGCCTCCATATGGATGAAACATTTATAAAATTTGGGATCAACAAGTAAGGAGTGTTGAGTTCAACGGATGCCTCCATATGGATGAAAAATTACAAAATTTGGGATCAACATGTAAGGAGTGTTAAAGTTCAACGGATGCCTCCATATGGATGAAAAATTTATAAAATTTGGGATCAACATGTAAGGAGTGTTAAGTTCAACGGATGCCTCCATATGGAGGAAAAATTTATAAAATTTGGGATCAACATGTAAGGAGTGTTAAGTTCAACGGATGCCTCATATGAATAATTAAAAAAATTATGGATCTATAAAACTTGGGATCCAAGTAAGAAGGTTTTTAAGTTCAACCGACAACACCCATATTATGAATGAATAAAAGAGGTCGGTCTACAAAACTTGAGTTCCACATAAGAACTTGGGTTAAAGCTCAATGAACCCCAAATCCGGGGATCCTAGACCAGGCAATTTTATTTAATTGAGATGCCGACAATGAAACAAACAAATAAAAAATACGTGCGGGGTGGTTGAGATATGGGGGGATCGATGCATACATTCTTGTAACTTAGGTTTAGCCGAGTTTCGATTGTCGAACCTGGGCTTAAACCCTTATATATAATAAGTATGCAAGAGACGAGAGCATGTATTATGCAACGGAATAGGCCCACGTGTTGTGGAAATGGTGGTACATTACGCGTAATGCTCCATTGCATCTAATTGGGGGAGGAGGGGCTCCATGGTTTGTTTGTTTGTAAGGTGCTTCATCCTTTTACGTCCCGGAATGCCCTCGTCAAGGGTATGGTTCCCAAAAGTTGAGGGCCCATGCACTTGGCTAACCACCCAAATTATTTACGGGGGCCGAACCCAAGGGCCAAACCCTTCAGTGTACACCCGAGAAATTTAAATAATTAGTAAAAATAAAATAAAATCAATTACATTCTTAATATTTCTTATTAAATAAAATAAAAATTCCAGATATTTCTAGACTTGTGGTAGCATAACCCAGCAGATATTCTCAACGTGAATTATTTTTATTAGAAAGAAATCTATTATAAATTATATATATAATAATAATACTCTTAGGCCCTCCCTATTTGAACCTAAATAATAATATTTATTAATTTATTATAAATTTATTATAAATTTTAATATTCCCCTGATCTGCGGATCCCGTGTCCAACCCCGACAGCAGCGAACCACGTAATATCCAACGGCCGAAAGCCCATCATGGTGGATCCAACGGCCCCATGTTACCCTACACTATTGCCCTATCGCGTACGACTCTGGAAGGGTCAGGATTTTGCCACGACTGGAGACGCTTGGATTCTCCAGCGGGTGAAGGAAGAGAAACTGTCGGGTAAAGACAGTTTCCGACGGTCCTAGGTCGTGGGGTGTGTGGGGAGAAGCTGCCGCTGTTGTTGCTGCTGCTGCTGCTCCTCTTTGTAGCCGCTGGCTGCTTGTTCTCTTTCTCTTGTTCTGTTCCTTTCGCGGCTCCGTCGCAGCTCGCGGTTACTTACTTGCGAGATCGGTCTGCGTTTGTAGTCGTGTGTGTTGAGTTTGGAGTTTGGAGCAGAAGTTGGGTGGTTGTTTTTCTTTTCTCTGAAAAAAATGGGAGAGTCTGAGTACAGGTGCTTCGTTGGTGGCCTTGCATGGGCTACTGATGACAGCCGACTAGAGAGTGCCTTCAGTTCTTTCGGCGAGGTGACACAAAGCAAGGTCATTTCGGACCGCGAAACAGGAAGGTCGAGGGGGTTCGGCTTCGTGACTTTCGCTGATGAGCAAGCCATGTTGAAAGCCATCGCTGAAATGAACGGCAAGGAGCTCGACGGCAGAAACATCACTGTGAACCAAGCTCAGTCCAGAAGTGGTGGCGGCGGCGGCGGAGGCGGTGGTGAGAGAGGCGGGGGTTACCGTTCTGGAGGCGGAGGCGGTGGTGGCTACGGCGGTGGAGGTGGCGGGAGTCGTTATGGTGGCGGAGGAGGTTACGGCGACAATGAACGCGGCAGCAGCGGTGGTGGAGGTTACGGTGGTCGTGGAGGCGGCGGCTATGGTGGAGGAGGTGGTGGTGGTTACGGAAACGGCGGCGGCGGCGGCGGCCGTGGTTCTGGTGGTGGAAACTGGAGAGACCGTAACGACTCTACTTACTGAGTGTGTACATGCTCAGGTGGTTAAAGCCTCTTGTTGCAGCAGGATGTGTATTGTTTACCAGCCATGTATGTCTCCCATATCCACGAGAAGAGAAAGAGATGCGGGAGGAGATTTGCCTTGGCTGGGTCTGGAAGGATGCATACCGCTGAGCTGCTGCTGGCTTCGGGTCACTCACTGAAGGGGGATGTGATTTCGCGCGGGGTTTTTGGTATTGTGCAAAGAAAGCCACTTGACATTTGACCACCTTTCCAGAGCTGAAAAAAGGCCACCCCTCGTCTTGTCTTTCTTCTTCACCGACGGAGGAGGAAGAGGAGGAGGAGTTTAGGCCAGTCTTATTTCTTTTTGGGTTTTATTGCCGGTTCTATGTTGTTGTTACTGTTTCTTGTTCTGTTTCGTGTTCAAATGTTCCTTTTGTGTGGCGTGCAGTGCCGTGTGTATGAGCAAAGGTTCACATCCTTCCTTCCTTCCTCGTGGGTCCTGAAGTAGGAGATAAGATATGCACCTGTGGTACTCTTTTTTTGTCTAAATACTTTCCCTTTTTTGATCACCCCAACAAAAAAAAGCAAGAAAAAAAAGTCTTTCGTGAATCAAACCTTTTTGTCACTCATCCCTCAAAATGTCTCCTGTATTATATTGATTATGGGGTGTGCTTGCAAGCACTCTCTATTGGTATTTGATTGAAGCACTTGATTGAAGAATTTCTGCACTTGTTTTTCCTTGAAAGTCTTTTATTGATTGAATGACTAGCTCTTGCTGCCGTGTTGTTTGAAACTTTTGTTTTTTGGATAGTTACACTCTTTTGATATTTCATTTAAGCATTTTATTTCTGTTCTTCACTTGGGTTTTCTTGAAATTATTGCTGGCTGATGGCATAGCTCCCTGTGTTTTGTGAAAACATTTGTGTATTGGGATTGCTCATTGGGTGTTTTTGTATTGGAATATCTCGCTTGGTTTGTTAGACCATTTGTGTATTGTAATAGCTTGCTTGGTTTTTTTCCCTTATCGTTGTAACAGAATCGCTCATTGGGTTGTGTTAGAACTTTTTGGGTAAGTGTCTTTTTGTGGTCTATTGCAAGGTGGTATTGTCTTCTGCGCAGAAGTGGGTGGTTAGGGGGAAAAGATTGGCTTTGGTTTGTTGTTACCCATGATCTGTTTTTCTCTTGACAACCTTTTGCAACTCTCCTGAGTGAAAAGAATGCTAACCCTGTGAGTTGGTTTAGTGCAGATGCATTTGGGCGTTTCCAGAAAACCTAATGAAAGAGGAAAAAGGAGAGGCATAAAAAATACACTGCCAGAAACAATTTGGAGTTTAAAAGGTTGAGTATTGGAATGTTAATGTGAGATATGGGATTCAATGAAATTCAATTCCAATGTCAAAGAAAACCCCATGAGAGACAGAGTTGTTGGTATTTCTTGGTAAACCTTTACTCTGTCCCAACCTTAAAAACCCATAACTCTTTATCAATGAACAAATGTGCTGTGCAAAACAATTCACACAGCCACAATTGAAGCCTCAAAATCCAGGGCCTGATGGCAGATACGGCTGTACCTCATTAATTATGAAAATGTACAGAAATGAGTTAAGCAGAGAAATTGCAAACCCAGTTCACAGAAAACTCAATGGCATGTATGCAACTAAGAGAAGAATTGGAATATGCAGAAATTTGAAATCTTCAGGAAACTCTACAATACTCATAGAAATGTCATGACTTGAGAAGAAATCCATGAAAGTCTCACATCGCTTTTGAAGGTAATTGCTTTAAAGCTTCACTGGTATTGACAATGCGATTATTAAGATCATCTCTACGTCAGGGTGAGTGAAGATCTTTCAAGAGCACCAAATCTGTACTTCACACATTTGCTGGCACCAGCCAGACCTACCACTGCCTCTAAAAACCCAAAATATCTACAATTACAACTTTGATCCTCTTGCAAACTAGCTATTGTCTGGATTAATGACGTCATCATCTCTCTTCATGGTACAGCTCAAGTATTCGTGTCAGAAAGGAAATGTTTTACACAGCCTCTCCAGATGTTGTTGTAACATTAGCATTTGATTATCAGCAGGGTTCTTGGGTGTATGCTGGGGACTTGAGAGGCAGCACAAACAAATAATTTGTAGGATAAATGAATGCCTGCCACCCATGGGCTGTGTACCCATTGTAAAGCACAAGAGCAATGTTATCATGAACTTAAACATACATAAAGCATTTCGAAAAAAAACCCTTTTGCATTCAGAGTGGGCTGAATCCCATGAATCTGCCTCAGCTTGGTTCATACAATGTAACCCACTCTTCAATCTGTCCAAGTGCAGTGATGTCATCTCTTTTCAAAATGCTTTATGCAATGTAAGGGACCTCCTTTGATGCTTCAAAGTTCTCACCCTTTTCACTCAGGCTCCGTCCTCCTTCACATGGGCTGAAAACTATGAAGCCCGTTGGGGCGATGCCTTACACAATACATCAAATCAAGAGGCACAAGAGAGGAGGGCTCTTACACTACTCCTTAAGAATGAGAGGAATCTTACACCCATAAACATAAGTAAGCATGATTTCCTCCAACTCCTAAGGGGTACGTGTAAATTCCCCACTTGACTTTCACATCTACTACTCTGTAAGAGTGGGAGGGATCTTACACTTATGAATAGGCATGATTTTCCTCTCATTCTTAAGGATTAGGTGTAAGATGCCCTCTTCCTTTATAGAGGGATATTGAAGGATGTAAAGGTACCCTCTGAACGCACTTGGAAATTTTCTGAAAGAGCTTTATGAATATTGGGGAGAAAGCATGCAATGGGTTTGATGAACCAATATTGGGTAGGGTTTAGGGTTTAAGGGTTTGAGGGTTTAAGTCCTCATTTCAACTAGTTCTTTTAATTTGATGAAACCTCTGCTTTGGTTCTAAAGCAGGTTCTTGGAATTACCAAGAAAATAGAATTGGGTTTGGTTTGGAAAGCAGCTTAGTTCCGCCTAATTATACTCAACCCAATATCATTAAAAAAATAATAATAAAAATAAAAATAACCTATGGTACAACTAATTAAAAGTTGCCATATGATTAAACTGTATATCATACATGTTATATATATATTTTTAACTATTTATTGAGTGCTCGGAGAACTAGACCTTATATAAAGAAAAAGGTGCTAGTGATAATGCAATTGGGAGATAGGTTCCAGCATGAGACAAATTGTGCAATCCGATTCTCTACACCCATTCTTGCCAATTTTTCAATTTTGTGATGTTAACCATGGTGGTAATCATCCAAAAGATGATTTAGCCAAATTTGGCTATGAAATTTCAATACAAGCAGCAGCCTGGTATGGAATTTTTTTTTGAAGGATCCAAATATTAGTATCAGCTAGTATGTTCAAAAGTTGATACCCGTGTTGTGTGGTTATTTGATTTTGTTTGGTAACCTCTTAGTTCTCTCTTTTTTTTAAAAAAAACTTTGAAAACCAAGGCAATGAACATGATTCAAAGAACATGTCTCCTTTTGGGTATTCCAAATTTCAATAGTGAAGGTTCCTTATGGGACTGGTTTTTTTTTAACCACAAAACCTTTGTATATATTAAATGATTCTTTAGACTGAAGAACCTTACAATGCTACAAAGTTTTGCAATGGTTATAATCTAGTTCTTTGATTAGCAAATAATTTGTGTATTAATGGTGGGTGTTTGAATGCAAGAACTTCAATGCACATTCTCCATCAAAACATGTAATGACTCAATATCATTCCATTGGCATTCATCTAAAGTGGATTAATAACTTCAATGAACACTAGAACAAAAGATTTTGAGTTGTGGATCATTGATGGTCTTTTCACTTGGGGGTTTTAGAATGAATAATCCTTCAAGAATTCTCTCAAGCTCTTTTGAGAAAGACAAAAGGTTTATGTATCCTGATGTAGAGATGCAACATCTAGGGAGACAAACAAGAATGCATTTAATTGGTTAAACAAAAATGATGCATTTCAAGTAAACAAGCAATGCAATTCAGGCAAAAAATAAACTTGCTTGATTTTAAATTTAGGGAGGGAATATAGATTGAGAGGGTTTGACTAAGAATAACAAATTTTACGGTTTAAGGTTATTCCAAGCAAGCAAGGGAATTTAACATGAAAGATTGAAGATTCAACAAAACACGATTCAAAATGTGCAATCAATGAAATCATATAATGTTTAATTTGCAACCGGAGAGGTTCCATGGGTTTGGATTTGAAAGTAAGGTTGAAGGATGAGAAAGACACACACACAATAGGCAAGTTTGACACCCAAAAAATCTTTACACATTGAAATGCATTTGGAGTTGCCCACTACAACTTCAACCCAACACAAATCAAAAAGTAACACATATATAAAAATCCACATATCTCTCTTCCACGCTCTAGTTTATGGAGGTCAAAAGGAAGGTTTTCAAGGTCAATCATGGGTTAGTCTTTCAATGAAACATATAATTACTAGTAGGAACCAACCATGTATTTTTTATGTGTATTACCATGTATTGAATGAACATTATTAACACCTAACTAATTCAATCTTCAAATCAATCACTTTTCAAATTATTGTTAAAGCTAGGTCTCAAAGGTTTTGGTAAAAATTGGTTACTCTATGAATTTTACACATAAAGAGCTTTTGACAACAAGATTGTTATTATTATCAAATTTGCAAACTATCACATGTAAACACAAGTAAAATTTATGGCAATCAAATGAGAAATGAAATAGCAATGAGGACAACTCAAAGTTCGTTGAGTTAAAATATTTTGGTTGATTTGAATCATTGTCCAAATGAACCTTGCCCATTGCAACAAAAGATGGATGCAAAAAAATGTAATAACTTACAATTATGCAATTATCATTTCTATTACTCATGTGGGCCCTTATCCTTTTGTTGGTTCCATAATTGATAGTTGCAGTAAATGGGAATGTTTTCAAAATATAGAAGCTTTGTGCATACATCCACACTACTAGATCCAAATGGATTAAATTTGTTGTTCAATTTATTCTTCATGAAAGAAAGTGTAGAAAAATACCTTTCATCTTTCACACTTTCTAAAACCATTGCCATTGAACATTCTATCAACATCAACCACTTTGATAATGTGTCAAATTATTTTATTAATAGTTAGCAACATTCACATCCAAGAACATGGATTGCAATCTGAAGGAGGGTTCATTGTAGTTACAAAGTTGGCCATCATCATCACTATGAAAAAAGAAGCTTGTATCGTTAACTTCAACTAATCAAGCAAATGTGAAATGTAATTTTGATTGCCCCAATGTTCTTCCCATAACAATTATGGGTTTTCAAAACATTGAATTATGCTAGAAGTATGTGTTCAACTTATGGTTGAACCCAAAACTAGGAATGAATGGTGCTAATGACATTCATAATTTCTTGTGAAGGAAACCTTTACTACAACTATTTAATAAGGTGTTGAACAACAATTATGCATTATTTCTTCACATCTTACACTACCATGAGCCAATCAATGCAAAAAACCCAACTCAAAGCACATGTTATGTGACATCTTTTGTATCACATAAATACATCCATAGAAGTGGAAAGCTACATGTTCAAGCCCAATTATTGATTTAATAAGCCAAATATGATGCAAAGCATCATTGGAATATTCCATGACGTTCAAAAAATTGCCCAAAATATTTTAACACATACATGGACTATTCATCAAAAAACATTTGATACAATTGGCCTTCACACTCCTTGATGGCAACAAAATCACATATGAAAGTTTCTCAATTTTCTTGAACTTTTATATGCCTTGAACAATTTCCAACACAAGAATAATTTGAATTAAACTCAAGAAAACCTCAATGTCATACGATAATTCCAAATGTGTTTCAGCCTTTAACCATGCCATGTGTTGCCTATTCATCAAACAACTAAATCACAAAGTGGTTTATATTATATCAAAATCCATTTTGCAAATGAGAGCATTGAGATCCAACATGTTTTCATTTTGTTAAGAATCAAAATAGGGCCTTTTACTCTAAAACTTCCCCAAACTTGCCTATGTGAAAATGTTGATAGAAAATAGTAAATGTACACAAACTATAGCAATGCTTCAATTGTAGACACTAGAAGTTTTTTAAAAATTTGTATCACCAAGTTTGTCATGTGTGCAACATAGTGTACCCCTAATATGTTAGGGTCATGTTTTTCTCACAATTGAATTGTGACACCTATTTTGGCCCTTTAGAAAACTAAAACCTCATTTGCACCAAAATTAATGCGTTTTGAAACAAGGTCAAATTTTGAAAGGCCTCAAATTGAAGCACAATGCCTAATATGACCTTTGTGAAGTTCTTTGTTCTATCACCATTCACCACTTACGCCAAAGTCAACACAATTGGTATGTGCTTTCAACCCTTAACAACATGAACATGAACATTGAACCAAAATTGGTAGTCCACAATATTTACCTCATCAACAAAAATTGAAATAAACCTTTTTTAAAAATTTATCACACGTGTTTATGAACACAAATTGATGCATACACTTACCCATGATCTAAACACTTGAATTTGTCCAATGGTGCTAAAGGTCCTTTGGCACTTGAACAAAAGTAAATATTTGTCACATGCTCTCATAATTTATAATTAGGTGTCCTTGTTTCAAGAATTGGAAAATTGGATCACAAACTACATGAATTTCCATTTTCTTGATGTTCAATCAAGCATTTATTTCATAAAGTATAAAAAATTTGAATGCATTGTAGCAAACTTTCATTTTTTTTGGCATGCTAGCTATTGACATTCATATAATATTGTCCCACTTTGACATTTGACCTTACAACAATAGCCTTGTATGACTCAACATGTTTTTGCAAGCCATCAAACTTGGGAACAAACAACTTCAATTCTTTATTCTCTCAATAGAAATGCAAATTTTGCATCTAACCATGGACATTTTACAAGTGGGCCCATCATCGCCTTAGACCAAGGTAGTTTTGTAATTTAAAAATCTTGAAATGCACACTTCGATTCCCATTCCACCTTCCTAGGGTTCTTTGGTTTTGGGCAAGCATGGTTAGAAATGAATGGGATGTGCTCTTCTTTTACACCACCAATAGTGCCTTCAAAAAACACCTCTTACACCAAACAAGGATCTACCAATATCATACAATGTGCTTGCATGTTGCACGGAGGGGCATGGATTTGAAAGCTTGGTAAGAATAGAAAACAAAAAAAAGCTTGAACTTAAAATTTGCAAGTTGTTTTAGTGGAGTCATTAGAAATGGCACAACAAGCAAACAAAGCCTCCTTCACACTCAACACAAGGAGAAATCTTCTACAATGATCAAGTAATGGACAAAGTTCAATGATGTAGCAAGATAAAGTTGAGTGATAAGGTTTAGGAAATCTAGAAACCTAAAACAAATCTTGGACAATTGAAGAAGAAAAAAAATGAACATGCTTTGCACCCACACATCCCTCATCCCCGTGCTACACATCAAATATTTTGTTACATTGATATCCAGGTTTCATGATGTACAAGAAAAGGTCATGTTCTGTTGAGGGTTTCAGGAGGAAGATGTCCAAAACATGGGTTTTATGTTCATTGAACTGTAATCTACATCGAATTGCAATGAGCATCATCAAGGGACTGAACCAATTTGAGGAATGTCTTCTCAAGGGTGTGGATTACAGTTTCTTTATAACAGAATTAGCAGCTGAGATACATGCAAGTTTGAGAGGCATAACATGCACAACCATAACTGCATGAATCTGTTGTTTATTTTGCAGTGTCAATGATAGTTTTGTTGTTGGGTGTGGAATCAACTATGCAGAGCAGGTTTTGGGTTGAGAGGGGAGTGCTCTCCCATAGATATGAATCTTGAAACTCACAAGTATCAGTAGCAGATTTTGCCAGATGCTCAATAACCTAATGTGTCTCTAAGGTTTCTATGACTTTGAAGACTTATCAAAGCACGATAGATCACACAGACTAACTACTCACATGAAAAGCTCCTGATTTTTTGTTTCAGAAGAAACCCTTGCAATAATCATTTCAGAGATGCTAGGAAATGCAGAAGCAACAATCAGAATTCTTTGGCTTTTCTGAAGCAGACATCTGGTCTGATTTAACAGAAACTTTGGGAGAGGTTTTGCATTTGTTTTCATTGGACGAATCAAAGCTCCCCATCTGAGCTACATAGATCTCTTTGTGGAACTAACAAAACCCTAAAAAAGAACAGAGAATTTGACTACAAATCTTTTGGCACAATCTGGAAATTCCTTGCTTGCATATTCTTGCTTGTAAACTATATATATGTCTTCTTCAAGCTCCAGAAGGCGGAAGAATGGAAGAACAGCAAAAGAAAGCATCTGAAAAATCTTGACAGCTGTGGGATTTGAACCCACGCCCTTTCGGACTGGAGCCTAAATCCAGCGCCTTAGACCACTCGGCCAAACTGTCCCACAGAGAAGCATAATTTTCAAATTTTATTTATACATATGTTGCCCATTTGGAATTATTTCATATACTTTCGGTTCCAATGGCACAAGGGAAGAAACTGTTTCTTTTTGTGTCTTGTAGAAAAGTCAGGATGTGTAATTTGGCTGCTGATCCGATCATTTTATGAAAGAAAATGTGACAAAACCTTGTTAGGTGTGGGAATTGAAGGAAGTAGAGAGAGCAGCTAATTGGCAAAGTGAAAGCTTGCATTTTGCACAAATTCAGGGATTGACATTCCCCTTTCTGATCCAAATGAGATGACAAGCCTGGAATGCACAGAAAGAGTCTAACCCACTACATAACAACCTCGGCGGAGGAGCTAAGTGCAATTTGAGGGTGCCTTACAAAGCACAATTTCTTTCTCCAGCCTGGATCAGGGTTATGTGTAAGCACCATACAACTTGACAAGCTGTTGGCACCCCCAAGTCAATCTCATTGGCAGAGGGCTGGCAGGAGTTTCACCTGCACACCAGTAGGTTTGAACCCAGGACCTTTTTGGAGGTCTCAGGGTCCCAGAATAGGCTACACCAGTGAGCCATCACCCATGGGGTGGGTTGTCTATTGAGTGATTTGATGCAACAAACTTGTAGCAACAGCTTCTGTTGAACACAACAGGGCATCAAATGGATGCTGCTGCACTCATTTTTTCTGTTGCATTGTTTGCCAATGATGATGTTCAGTTCAGTTCAGTTCAGTTTTGACTGATTAGTGGTGGGCCTCATTGTTGCAGCAATAACTAGACTTGATTCACTATCATCACTTCCATGCAGTGCACTCCAATAATCTGCCACCCCAGACCTTAATGTACTAGATGGTGTTTTTGTGTACATGTTGTAACTCTATCATGAGGTCCAAAGGAGGGAAGGTTATCAGTTGCATGTTGTAATGTAGCCATATCTCTGTAGCTAAAGAGTGTGGGAAATAATTAACATTGTATGTTGGTTGCGGCAACCCACCAGTAGAAGCCCAAATGGGTGGGTGTGTGGGTGGAGATGCTCTTGTAAAATTGCAGGATGTTGTTGCAGATGGGTCAACTATACATGCATTATACATTTTGCAGTATGTCTTAATTTCTTAGCGATCAATCTGCTATAACTCTAGTTCTAGCTCTGCTTTTGTTGTTTGTGAATTGGAACTTTGGATTCACCATAGGACCAGCATGTAGGATGATGATGATGATGAATTATTGAAATTTGGACAAAGATCAAATGTGATTAAATCTTGATGTAACTCTGCAATTTGCAATATTTTGAGATGAATAAGACTGTAAGATTGAAGGTTAGAAACCTACTTTGCACAGGATCAAAGAAAACATGCTATGGATGTAACCTGAACCTCCAAACTGGAACAAGGAAATGTGCACAAAATGGTTAATGTTGCAGCTCAATGGTTTGTAGTTGAATTGTTGCAATAAGATCCATTTGGGAAGTAATCAGCATCGGACTAAATACACACAAATGCAAAGTTGCAAACAACTTCCTATGTGATGAGCATGGCCAACCAACCTCTTAACGAAAGGAGCACTTGGAACCTTCTAATAGGTGGAAGGTAGTAGAATGTTGTACCAGGCAATAAGATCACATACAACAAATAAAACAAAATCTGAAATTTGAGACTCAAATTTAGAATGTGTTAGAAACCAATGTATTGCCAGAATTTTAGTATTCACCAAAACATGGTTCTAATTTATTCCATTTCCAAGAATCTCAAGAAGGATTTTTTTTTGTCTTCATCCTTGTATGTCTAAATCATTTGCCTTGTAGTTGGATACAACATGTACTTGCTCAATCAAGCAATAAGTGAGAAGACACCCAAACAACATAGAGATTTGAGTGATTTTCTTCTCACTCTACCTTTTGTCTTCACTCAAACACAACCATAAAGTCCCTTTCCTTGTGGCTTGTTACCTTTTTCTTTTTTCTAAGGAAAGGGTTGATGCATAATTTGCCACAATAAGTACAATTTGATGTATCCAATTCAAACTCTTGATCTTTGTAATCATCAAATGAAAGTATAATATTGCTTTCCATATCATGAAGGTGAAAGACTCCATGACAACTTAATACTCTCACATTACAAGTTTTGTTTTGTGTTAATGTCACAAGCTTGTCAACATGGGCCTTTGCAATCCATTTTCTTTTGGAAAATCCAAACCTCATGTTGAAGGTCTAGCAGATTAAACCGCTCACAATTCACAATGATTCAACCAACTATCCTTGTTTGTTGTAGTTATAAGATAGTGCCTAATTGAAAGGGAAAACAAAATAAACAAGGGGTGTGTCGCACCGTAGCCTTGCCATTTACATTAAAAAGTATCTTAAGGCAAAAGAAGAATTACGGAAACTCAAATATCTCACCATGCAAAAAAATAATCTTTCAAAAAACACTCTAAAAGAAACCAAAATCCTTCAAGATACTATATTTCTATAACTAATCTCAAGTTTCAACATAAGTCAAAATATAATCTTTCAAAAATCCTCATATAAAAATAGACCGATTATTACCTAGGGGCCAAAAACCCTTAAGCTACTATACTCTATAATGAATCTAAACACAATATCCTTGCCTTGGTAGGCAAGGCCAAAAAGGATGGAAGAAACATGCATTGAAGTAGGCATAGGTATATAACTAGAAGCCTCTTTACATCCTTGAATATTGCCTCTTCACAAAGGTTGGCTTTATATAATTGTAGCACTTGGGGTTCACAATAGGTTGCCCCACCTAGAATGTTTAACTTCATAGTCCATTTGGATATGTTGTATGATTTCATCTTAATTTAGTTGCAACCTTGATTCATGGAGTGATTGTGATTATGTGAACCAATTTAATGGAGTAATTGTGATTAATATCTTATTCACATAATTATGATTATGTCTTATGAAAATGGTTAAATAATACCACCTTCCCCCAACCAATTTTCTACTTCTAACAATTTATCATGAAACTTCAATGATTAAAATGCCCCTATGAAAACACCCATTGAAGCTTAAATATTTTGAAAACACTTTTTATTTGCCTTTAAAAACCCCCCTCTTAATATTTGTGCAAGCCATTTTTTTCATAGAAAAACCAATGTGTTTTCTTAATAATGGCCATCAATGTTGATCATGGAAAAGAGGTTTTGAATCTTCAAAAAAGCTAGAATATGGTCAAGAAATCTTTTGGGGGTTTGTAGCATAGGGTTCCATTGTTAGATAGGCACATTGGCCTGAGGTTTGGCCGAGTGAGCACCTAGAGTTGGGTTGGGGGGGGGGGGGGGGGGGGGGGGGAAGGAAAGCAAAGTAAAGCTCTACACTAGTGTTATGGTGTGCTTTTGATTTCTAAAAATACCTCAAAAGAAAAGCTAAGTTGGTCCAAACACACATGCATGCATCCAATTCAAATGGACACGTTTCCTTGGTACTAGGCTTTTATTTTATTTATGTATTTATTTATTTATTTATTTTACCTCTGCATGATTCTACATAGAGTTTGTGCTGTGCAGTTTTGCTTGTGCTGCATGTTTTGCCAAAAATAAAAATAAAAATAATTCTATTGTGCCACACCAATTTTGAACCCAACATGACTTAAGAGTGAGTGAGCATACCAACTTGGACTTCAAAATAACAAGTCTACACAAGGCTGAGCACTGTCAGCCACTTTTGTGCCAGACAGAGCTAGTTGAAGGCAGGGTTTTTTTTTCCCCAATTTTGTCATGTAGCTGAAGTGGT
>Ga0116227_10010290_pt1 | contig 16418 bp, 12 predicted proteins | sample S1TSphgellanicum_FD_89693 | JGI IMG/M metagenome (GOLD analysis project Ga0116227, IMG submission 89693) | Host-associated microbial communities from peat moss isolated from Minnesota, USA - S1T2_Fb - Sphagnum magellanicum MG | ecosystem: Host-associated > Plants > Peat moss > Unclassified...
AAAAGAAGAAAAATAAAAAAAAAAAAAAAAAAAAAAAAAAAAAACCGGGTGGGGTGTGGGGAGAAAATAGAGTACCAAAAAAAAAAACCTGAGATCAGGGGGAAAAAAAAACTGGGAAGGGGGCAGAGAGAAAATAAAGTTGCAAAAAAAAAACTGAGATCAGGGCTGAGAAAGGGCAAACAAAAAAGTCAACCTGGGATGGCACAGGGATAGAAAAGAGAATCCTATCAGTGCACCATCCATCCACGTTGGTGCACTGGTGAGTGCTGGTTCACTCTGGCCGGTAAGTAGATGGTTTATACATAATGTAAGGCTTTTTTAATAACTACCTACTTGCAGGTTGTTGGTAGGTAAGTAGTAAACAGAGCAACTGAGTTGTAACCAGTATGGTTAGCTAGGGAACCTAAAACCAGCAGAAAACCATTTATTGATCACTCACCATCCATCCTTCATGGTGCATTGACAGGTTCTGGTTCAGTACATCTATCTATAGAATTCCATCTAGAGGGCCCAGTCCAGTGGTTTCAGGGATAGAGTCAAGAGACGATATAGGGCCACTTTTACACATGTCTAGAGAACCAGGAATTCCTGAATCTGAAATAACTCCAAGAATTCTAGAGTGCAGATATGGAATGAGGGGGACATATAGCTGCTGCTGACAAATGCAATTCTATTGGAATGGTCAGTTAGACTACTGGGCTGAAGCCTGCAAACAGACTAGTGCTGCAACATCTGTTGTGAGGAGCAAAAGGCCTGTGCTCTCAAGCAACCAGTGACTGTCACCTTAAGAGCTGACACCAGTGCCAAATCTCCAACAATATGCTACCATTGGGTAGAATATTTGTTGGACAAGTTACTTAAGTATGTATGGAAGGTTTCTCTTCTTTGTATTTGAAAGCACCTCCTCACACACAAGATGCATTCATCACTGGAGAAGACCTTCTGTCATTAATAGAGCTTCTGCCATTCAGGAAACAAAACCTTTTGTGCTTAAAGCACTTCAAAGTTTTTCACTTTGTAATTTGATCGCCCCTACCCACATACAAGACTCCTTTATTTGTTGAAGAATCCTACCTAGATCACGTGCAGACCTTCTGCCATTTGAATTTAAAAACCTTTTGTGCTTTAAGCTAGGGAAGGCCTGCTCCCATAGGCCTACACCCTCAGACTACACTCGTCAAGGCTATAACCCTCAAATTCGGGGAGACCCTAGGGAGCAGGCCTCATACTTTACATGAGAAAGGTCTGCTCGTGCAGACCTTCCCCAATTTTGGGGTCATAACCTTGGGCTACCACGCTGGGGGCTACAGGCCTTCAGTTAGGGGAGGCCTGTTAGGGGAGGCCTGGTATGCTCCAGGCCTCCCCTAGCTGTGCCATTTCACATCCAAAAGGTACAGGCAGCCAATTTTGGGTGCAGGCAAAACATGAACTTGCTATTACAGGCAGCACATCTCGCCTTTGAGGCCTAGGCAAAGTAATGCAACTTGATTGCCAAGTAAACCTCCTCAATGAGGAGGCCTAACTAGACTTGGTGCAAGTGTCTTGACTGATCTCAATTCATTTGAGCATACCTTAAAGGTTAAGCATAGGAAGAAAGGATCATTATGTCAAACCTGACATCCATGACTTAGAGAATTTACAACTAAGTTCAAAATTTAGTCATATAACCATGTGCCTAATTTATCCATGCCCACTCTGTTATCCATAGTTGTCATTAGGATTCCATGAATAAGGTACTTGTTTCATCAAATTGATGACATGTCATGTTAACCCTTTTTAACCACCAAACCTAGCTATTACTACATGAAGGTATTATCAATATTAAATTACATATTCAGAATATCATTTTTAAAAATTAATTAAATTCAAATTAAGAACATCCAAATTTGTGTAATCAATACATAATTATGTATTTCACATGTGAAATTAATTTCATCGTGGCATCATAAAATTACATAATCATATCTCATGTGAAATATGACACCTCAGGCCGCCAAATAAGTGTCCCCAAAATATGACACTTATTTGGGGACACCCGCACTCCTTTGTGCATTACCCTACACCTTATGTCATACACAATGTAGACTGATGGCCAGTAGTGCATGGGGTTTTGTGGGACTGAGGAGTTCTTCTTTGGTTGTATTTTGCTGCCATTGTTGGTTGCTGTGGTGATGATCCCAGTCCTGATTCCACTAGACAGACTAGCTTCCCTACAGGTATTACCCAGCCATGGTTGTCTGAGACAGAGCTCCAAAGGCATACCCGCTACTTGTATCCATGGATTATTAAGTGTCTTGCAAGCAATTCTTTGTCTGTTGAAACAAACCACAAAGCTGACAGAATCTTCTGCTACCCTCTGGATAATGAAGGGAAGGACTACCCCTCTATATGCACTCTCTGCTCTCACTTCAGACTCTACCCAACCTGTTGATCTCATGGTTCTCTTTCCATTGACCAACCTTCACAACTAGTCAGTGTCAAGGCCCAATCTATCATCCTCAGACCTCCAATCACATGAGTTATCAGGTTGTTCACTTGAACTGATCAAAAATTTTAACTGTTATCACCAATCATCTTATCCTCTTAAGGCTTTAAATGTTAGTGTCCTCTTCAGATGCAGCAGCGAGGGGATTTGTGCTAGTTGTTGGCACTTGTCATGTGCACTGTGCAACCCTCACAGCTAGTGATATTTTATGTGGAAATTAAGTTTAGCTCACCATGTGGGTGCCAAAAAGATAGGATGTAGATGTCATATAATGCATGCAAATAAGAGAATTCTAGCTCATGCATCTAGCCAGCTAGATGAGACTCCAATTTTGATGTTATTACCAGTGTTGGGCAGTTATCAGATACAGAAGAACAGACCCCGACAATTCTTAGGGTTCAAATCAGAGGTTCCTGAAAACAAAGAAGCAGTTCTGGTATATAACCATGGTTCTCAAAAATTTGAAAGAATCTACCGACCACCTTAATAACTATTGGATGTTTACCAGTTCTTTCATGAAAACCACCAGTTCTTTGAGATTTTTGAAATAACTGGATTTGATGGTTCTTTGATTCTGATTTTTTTCCCCCAAAGAACCGCAACAGGTGGTTCTGTAATTAGAACTGAAATGTCTTAACAAACCCCAGCTGCTGTCCTTCATAATTTCAAGTAATCGCACAACACTGGTTATTACTCTCCTTGAGCACATGAGAGAGCTGGTGATCTGGCATTACTGTCGGTATGGTCATGGAGCACCCATTCTTCAGCTGTAGCAAAAGCTGCCATGTCCTGTTCTGATGATAAAATCCGACATATAAAATAGCATATTAGAGAGAGAGCTTCCTTGGATCTGCTGTCCATGTTCGCTACTTACTGGGCCTGATTATCCAACTTGTTAGCATGTTCTACTCCACAGTTATGTAAGTAGCATTTTCTGCTCCATAGTTATCTCTATGGCATGTTATAGTGCATATATTATTTTTAATAGTTGTATGGGTACGTCCTTTTAACCCATGATGGACAAATGCTGCCTGGTCCGGTGTATATGATTGTTTTGTAGATAAACTGGAAAGCAACTTGTCAAGTAGGTTTTCGTTTTTGAAATTGCGAGTTGCTGTTGAATTGTGTTGGGGATCAGCTTCCAATCTCCAGCACCCTGATCTGCACTACATAGTGACCAGCACTACATAGTGGCCAGCTCATTCTTCAGGAATATTTGTGGAGTAGTGTACCCATTATCTTTTTAGTACTACTCTATCAGGGCTGGAAAACCCCAGTTACTTTGAAAGCTTTCCCAGTGAGTGGGCGAGGTGGTGGGATTTGAGAAAGGCCTTCAAGTGTAGGGTGCCTGAAATAAATGTCACCCGAGGCAGAGCTGAGGGGCGCTTACTTGGGGAACACCCCGATCTCTAAGGGTGTTACAATATAAAGCACCGGTACAAAAACGAAAATAAAAATTAATTTTCGTGATGTCTGCTAGGTATCACAGGAAATTTTTAAAAAGTGAAATGCCCATAGAAGTGAGCATTTCACTTTTCTCAAAGCACCGGCCTTTGGGGAGGACAAATTCTGCTGGATAAGGTGTCGTCTAGATATACTAGAAATTTTTTGCCAGTCTTTTACAAGAGGGAAAATTGAAACAACCTGGGCAAAAGTGAAACAGTCACCAGTGCACCATGACAGATCAATTGTGGGTGGACAGGAGACACTTTTCCATTTGCTTCCAATTCACTAACTGACCGCCAGAGTGAACCAGCAGCCACCAATGCACCAGTTCCCCATTCTGTCCACCGGATGGGCTGTGTTTCTTCATTTGGCACCAAATTGGGTTCATCACAATCCATTTCTTTTTGCTGCTGACCACTGTACTTTTCCCTTTTTTTTGTTTTGTTTTTGTTCATTTGTTTTTCCTGTACTTGACCTCACACATAGCTACCGTACTCACCTTCCTATTGTCATAAATATTGTATCAATCTTGATACCTTACTAATTATCCCTACTGACATAGCCACTACACTAACTATTTACCCTATTGACCTAGCTACTTTATTAACTAACAACTCTATACACACTATCACCCTATTGACATAAATATCCTACAAACCTAGTCACCTTGATAAGGTAGTGTCTTTCCTAGTACTAATTTGCCTATCTACCTAGCTACCTTCCTAATGTAATTTCCTTCCTACATACTAACTTGCTTACCTACATGCCTACTCACCCTAATAACCTATTTACATTGCTCTTTGAACTTCCTTTTTTCTTACTAACATGCTTACTAACGCGTTCCCAAGTTTTTAGTTAGGCCCAAGATGGGCCTAAATTATTCAAACAACGAAATTGTGAGGAACTCGGGGCACATTTCTAGCTCTCAGCATTAAAAGGGGTAAAGAGGCGTGCTGAAGCTCCAGGATGGGACTAGGAAAAGTGACAAGTTTTAGTTACTTATTCGAACTTGTATCAAACAAACCAACAAGTTGATTAATTCACTTTCTGGAGCACCTTTAGTGCTAGGACAAGCCACGGGCAACTTTGGACTCACAAGACTCACCACAACCCGAACTCGGAGAAGCCACCACCTTCCCTCATATAGCATTCTCTGTGCCTTTCCGTGACACCCACATCTGAATGGCTTTTTGTTTCGGGACTCCCAAGGAGGTGTCCCGAAATTATCCTCGTTTAGACTCTCAAAACTTTGCGAGGTCATAACTCATTGCTTAAACCTCCGATTGGGATAAGGTCTAAAGCAAACTGGTAGCTCTCCTCAAGAGCTTTCCAACGATGTGTCGCAGTCCACCTACACGCACTAGGGTCGAGTCGATTCCCAACTTTTAATGGTCGGGAATCAAACTGCCAATTTGACTCCTGGCCCTTCTTTTTGCCATAATGTGTGCTACAGATGTCCAAATGACCCATGCGAGCCCATTTTCGACATTTACACTTTGATAGCTTTCCAATGATATAAAAAACATCCCAATGCAAGGTGTTTTGACCCCTGCAATCGAACTTTGAAATTTTGGAAGTCCCAAAGGACTCCCAAGTCCCCATTTTAGGAGTGTGAGTTTCATCCTCACACTCTCTCAAAGTAGGGTTGCAACACCTACCTACCCAACCACATACTTATCACCACCTTCCTACCTACCATTATGCTTACTTAAATACTTACATTTTTTACATAACCAAATATGAAATTAACTATCTCCTCACTTTTCCTACCCCCTTTTTTTTATCCCATATTGTTTGGATTCCCTTTCAAGTGTGTCAACTATATAAGTAGATTCATTGTAAACATTAAAATACACAATATTTGCCAAATGGGATGAGCTAATTAAAGAAGTTTAACCCTAATTTGGTTAAATCCAAAATAAAATAAAATAAACTCAAAAATGTCTTAAAACTTACCTACCTACCTACATCAACCCACTTACCTATTTCAGCATACTTATCTACCTACCCACCTAGGCCTACCTATCTACCTACCTACTTACCTACCTATTTTAAACCTCCTTACTTACCCATCTATTTTTATTTTATATGTTTCAAAAATCATAAATGTTGCCACATGGCACAAAATTATTTGTCCATGTCTATGAATCAAAGACTTTAAAAAATAAATGGTTAAGATTAAAAATTTGGTAATAAATTTTGATTTATTTAATATTTTTTGAATATGCCACATGACAACATAACATTGATCATTATAAATTGGTCACTAATTGCATGATAGTTGCATGTGTTATACAATCAACAACTGAAAAATATAGTCAACTCAAATACATATTTCATCCATTGTCTATGTGATGACATCATCATTTGCAACCAATGTTTTATGCAACTTGTCCAACGCAACTTCAAGTCATTTTAGTTGCAAATGTTGTTTGCAACTAAAAATTAATTGTAAAATGTAATGAAAAATAATGTGTCAAACTGCTCAATCGATTGTCAATGGTCAATCTTGGAATCCTTGTTAGAATCATGTATGGTGAATATTTGGTGCTAATTTGAATACCACATTGATATCCAAACAAGATCCTTGGAACTTGAACATCCCATCTTTGTATGTTGGCAGAAAAAACAATAGTGAGGCCATGTTTTAGTGTCTTAATCATCTTCTCCACCATTCCATTACAACCAGCCTCTATGGAATAGTGAACTAATGTGTAATCCCAAAAATTTTGCACATCATATCAAATTCAACCATTCACTGCCCACCATCATCAATGAGCACATATTTTGGTACCGCAAACTTGCAAATGATTTCCTCCTCAAGAAATTTTGCAATTGTCTCAAAAATGTGTTCCTTGGACCTTGATAGGTTTCACCTCACACCACTTTGAATAATGATCAATGGCAACCATGACATATTTGTTGTTAGATTCTATTTTTGGTAGTGGTCCCACAATATATAGAGCCACATGGTAAAATAAATCACAAATTAAAACGATTTTTAATTTTTTAATTCCTAATCGGATGTTGCCAAAATCCCTTACAAGCTAGCATTATTTGAATTCTTGGACTATTTTTCTCACAAATTCAATCATGTCATGCCAAAAACATTTTTTTTTCACTTTTGCAATAGTTCTTTGTTCACTGAAATGACCAATTACTACATGTATCACATTCACAATTCCTTCTCTTTCTTTAGGTTTTGGAACCACTAGTCCTTGGAACATTAGAACCTCATTATTCCAATTATATTTCATAATTCTACCCCTGGCCCTTTCCTTATTTGCAAGGTCACAAGTTTCTAGTCCAAAGCCATCATTAATGAGCAATTTCATATAGATGACATCTCTCTAGATGTCTAGAAACTTCTCCAATCTAGTTTCTTCATGTTAGCTTGTTCAATCTTCATCTCCCCATCAACCAGCTATTGTGTTTCCATCACCATTTATTCATAATTAGTAGTGGACAAATTGCATTTAAAATAACCTAACATTGTCCTTACATGTACTTGTGAGTTTTTTTCAACTAGTTGTTCCAATCTTTCTTTTGTCACTTTTGACAAAGTAAAAATATTTTGTATCTCATGAATTTCAGTTATAACATGAAATGATTTATTCCCACTTTCCATTGCAACCTTGGAAACAAATGTTGTTTGGTTAGGTATCTTAGCTTGGAAGTCCTTTTCTTCATCTGAAACAAAAACAAGGTTCCTATTTAAAGCATCCACATTTGAATGTTTGCTTGCAGGTCTATGAATAATCTTGAAACCGAAGTCTTGAAACTACTACCCATTTTTAAGCTTAGGAAAATCTTGACAAGGCATTCTTTTGATCACTAACACATAACAACAACCCTAAATTCCTTAGAATTTTCACTCAATGCAAAATCCCATATCCCCAAAATTCCCACTCAATTGGGTCTCTTACTGCCCATGGATTCTTAAAATTTAGATGACCTAGATAGTTGCAATTTCTTCACTATTTCTTGGATGCAACTCACAAACCAACAACTCTTTCATCCCTTATTATCTTTCATCATCTTCACCAAACTTACTTCTTTTATTATGTTGTAGTTTTATTAAGGGAGTCATTACTCATGGTAATAGTTAGTTAGTATATTTTTACTTACCTAGTTATTGTTTTAGGAATTACTAGTTATATTACATAGTTTTTATCATCGTTTGAATTTGAATAGATTATAGGATTGTTTCTTTTAGATGGTTATGTCTTGGAAGAAGGAAGAGAATGAGAGGAAATTATTCATTATAGAATATTGAATTTTGTGAAAATATGAAATAAGAATTATTTTTTTGCAAAAGCTTCAATTCCATAACTAGATTTGTTGTTTTGATTTTTTTTCATATTTTTATGATTGGATTTTAAGTTTAAACGAGACATGAGTAGATTTGAAATGATAAAATTTATTAAGTTTAATTTTATGATATGTTTTAGTTCAGATTTAGATCAGAATATAACATTAAAAATTCTATATTTACCAAATTCCTACATTTGTTGTCTTTATACTCTAGTGCGTAATGGAAAAGCTTTAGAGTTTAGTACAACATAAGTACTTGAACAAATACAACTATTTGTCACATATGACATTACTATCACAACACTAACTTCTACAACAAAACAACTTGGGCACTTAGTTTAAGAAATGCAATTCGTTAAATAGGTTTTTCCGTGCTCCCAATCATAAATTTCACCAACAACCTCCCATGCTAAGTTGAACCATTGCCAATTTCCACGAAAAGAAACCAAACAAACCGTTATTTTTGCAACTACCATGAAATAACTCACACCACGCAACTCCACCAATTTTAGATACACACAACCCTACAACAGACAAACAATTTAACTCACAACTAGTAAGAAGAAAATCAACATCAATTGTTTCTTCCTTCATCCTTGTCACATTTCGATGTTTTTCATTTCCTTTTTCAATAGGTTTTCAGTAGTGTAAAATAAATCATCCATCTTCTCTTCATCCCACAAGCAATCCAACCATCTTGAAATTTTCTTGTTCCTCCATATAGTTTCCGAGCTTCTTAGGGTTTCCCCATGCTAGATCCTCAATAGTTGAATCACATGTGACAAAAGGCGAGCTACTATCAAACAAGACAATAGAAGGTGGTGATTATGAGGAAGATGATGAACCAACCTCACTTTGATGGGGCAAGGAAAGAGGGAAAAGATGCCAAAATTTAAAATTCTTGCATTTAGAGAAGGGCCATGGGGTGGTTGCATACTACAATGGACCATTATGGAAGTCACAGTGCCAATTTTTCTTGGACTTGAAAAATGTTCTTGCATACAATTCTTAATTTTTGTTGAATATAACAAAAAGGGACTCATTTATGTGAAGCTAACACATAAAGTTTATAAATTTTTTTAAAAATTATCAAAATTATGAATGTTCAATTAATAATGGACTTTACAATCTTGGCGAAGCAAAGTGTCATGAATTATAAAATCTTGGATATGGACTTTTATCTCACAATGTGTTTATGCAATGTATGTGAAACTTTGGGATATAAAATATTTGAAGTTTAGGACATTAAAGGTTCATTTAGTGAATGAAACATTGTTTTAACTTTTGTGTTCCATAACATCAAATATGCAACCCTTAAAATATTTTAAAAAGTCCTTAAAGGCATAAAAAATGTTGATTTTCTTGATTTTGTTTTAAGGAAGACCTTTTGAATGGTTTTTAACATGTTGGCCCCAAAACAAAATTGGAAAAAATTGAATTTTTGGAATGAAAATTACATGACCAATTTTAAGCCAATTTCAAATACACTAGAAATGAACTTTCGAAAGGGACTTTGATTTGCCAATTTTGGTCCACTTTAATATGCTTTCACCCCATGGATGATGAAGGTAGGTACTAGTGTGTATGGTGGTTCTTGATTTTGGACTTTGGATTGTAGGCTCCAATTGATTAGAAACATAATGATAATAAAAATTTAAATATCAACAAAGAATAGAGAATTGAAAGCCTAAATGTAAACTTTCAACCTTAATCTATTGCACAAAACTTATAACAAAACAAAAATGCAACCTAAAAAATTGATGTAGAAATCAGAAGTTTTTAACTAAAGTTGTTAGGGAAAAAAGGCTAAATTTTAAAGAATCTATCCTAAACTCCAATGCTTCAATGCATAGTTCACATTGACAATGTTCAACAAAACTTCCATAAGATAAAAGTTAAAGGTCAAGACAAATCATGTTTCCTCACTCTTGACTCTTGAATGTTTTCAACAAGTTGTAAGAAGGTGTTTAAAAGGCTACAAGAAGGTGTTTAGGGAACTACATGAAGGTACTTAAAGTTGCAAGAGGGTGTTTAGGAGGCTACATGAAGGTGTTTGAAGCTTGACTCTCAAATGATTGAAAAAAAATGAAAACAAAACAACCTATGTTTGAATGACAGAAAAACTTGAAAGGGTTTATAGGCTTTGAGTTGAAAAATGCAAAAGTACTTGTGAGTGTGGACTTTACAGTCACAACCTTGTAGTGTGCCTATGCATGACAAAAAAGTTAAACAACAACCCACATAATGATGATTTTCAAGATGTTGAACTTGAATCAAGTATACTTAGTAAGTTCAAACTTTAAGCATTTCCATTGGCAACTTGGCCACCTACAATTTCAAGGTGAATCCCAATCTTATATGTCAAATTTTCTCAACTTGTCCCCTAGCTTTCCCAACTTCTAAATTCCAAGTCCAACCATAAACCATAAGCTTTTAGAATTCATTCAACTACCAAAAAAACAAGTTTCAATTTGCAAACACAAACAACAAATCTACGTTTGATTTTACAATGCCTAGCCCTACCAAACTAGTAATATCATCTTTGTGCAAAACGTTATTATTGCATGTAACTTCAAGTTAGCATGGATTCCTTGATTCTTTGTGAATTTTTTAAGAAAGTTCTTATTTTTAGGTCAACTTTGTGTATTTAGATTTGTGCAAATGTTGCAAAAAATAAAAAAATTGACCCAAAAAATCACATAGTTGAAAAATGTTACTTGGGACTCACACCAACATGAGACGCCCCACTTTCTTCAAGTTTTTGTCAATTTTTATGATTTTTGGAATATGTTTATGAATCATAGAAATTCCAACTAAAAAGCAAAAAATGATAAATCATCAAAACTGCAAAAAAAAAACTTGATTCATTTCTTATGTGGGTCCCTTCACTTTTTGTAATTTATAATCAAATTTAATGATTCTTGATCAATCTTATGAACTTAAATTCATAAAAAATGAAAAAATTGGAATGAAAATTCATAGAATTTGGGAAAATTGTCAAAAAAATCACAAAACTCAATGAGATTCAATTTAACATGATTATTGGCGAGGGGAACTTGGGGAGATTGCTAGTTGCCATTGGGTATGATTCACATTGGTGTCTATAATTGATGAAAACGAAGAAATTGGCCTTTGGAAGAATGTGGGATTCCTAATTCTAATAAAATGAGACTCACATTAATATGAGTCTAATGTGAGTCTATATTTGATGAAGATGAGGAGATTGGCCTTTGGAAGAATGTGGAATTCCTAATTCTGATAGGATGAGACTCACATTAGTGTAAGTCTAAAATTTTAGAAATTGAAAAGACTCATGTAGTCGTGAGTCTTTGCTTTCAAGGGAATGGGGTATTGTTGGTTCCCATAGGGTGGGATTCATGTTAATGTGCATTTTCACCAAGAGAAAATGAAGAAGTCATGTTAGCCTTCAAGGGAATGGGGGTTTCTAGTTCCCATGGGTTGGAATTCACACCAATTTGAGTCTTGCCTTGCCAAAAGAAAAGGGGATTCAAGTGGCTAATAGTCTTGGTAATAAGCTACAATAGATATCATCCCATGACCCTAGTCCTCCATAGGCATTCCCTTCTTAATGTGATGGCATGTGTGTTTGCTATGGCCTTTAAATTTAAATGGTGTGGACTCTAGAATTAATGTCCTTTTATATGTTTTTAGGGATAATTTTGCTTTAGTTTATGAAATTTTCATGTGAAAATTGCATACTCTAAGTCATCACCTATTTATGGAACATATGCCAATACCGATCACTAAATTCATAACATTTGTAATTTTTTTCTGACTTTAATTCATTTGTTGTTTTTTAGGTCTTCTAAAAGAGTATTTATTATGCAACACATGCCCATTGAGTACTAGAAGAATAAAAAGGTGAAATTGGCAATCAACATTGCATCTATGGATATGCAACATGTCATTAAAAGAAATCAATTCCTGCAAGTATAAAGAAAGTATGTAGACATGACTTATGAGTAGACATATTATAATAACTTATGTCCATCTTGAAATATCTTGCATTGCCCTTAGTGTTTTTTTGCAATGTCAAAGTTATTTATTTGAGGCAACCCAAGTGGAGTGGAGGCTTAATAGGCCATTCCACTTTTACTAGGCTTGACACATGAGAGAAAAAAACTTGAATGAGAGGGAAGGAGAAGAGAGAAAAGGAAGGAGAGGAGCAAAGCCAAGCTCCTTCAGCACCATAAGACATTCTTTCTTGTGTACTAATTGTACATAGGTGCAACATTTGGTATGTGTACATTGTATGCAATCTTAATTTGGAACAAATATTAACATGCAATCTGTGGATTATGTATTGCTTAGATACTTTGCATATGTGTGATTATGAGAATTGCACATTGTGTGTTTATGTGGTGTGATCTTTGATATGTGTATATATGTTGACCATTAATGATGTACTCACATGTTGACATGGTGTTGCCAAGTAGATCCTATGTCTTGACACCCACACTTTCAATGTGGCTCCCCCACACCCCTGTTCAAACCTTGCACAACTCCACCCTTGCACCATTACACCCCCAACAGCCACCACTCTCCAAGTGAGGATGTCATGCCCGTACATGGCCTCATACATGATGGCCAGTTACGGGCATGCCCATGTGTGTTTTAAGGTTGATGTACAATCTTAGGCGACTGTACGCTATTAGATACTTAGGGTTTGTTGACGACGGTATAAAAGGTCCAAACCTTTTTTTCTCCTTTAGTTTTTCTAGAATTCCTTTGTCAGGAGTTTCCTCCATCATAAGCTAGGATTTTCTAGATGCTCACGGCGGCCATTGCATGGCCATCGTTTACATACACTTCATTTCTTTCTTGCTTTGCATTTCAATTCTAGAAAAATTCTATTTCCTGTTGCTTCATGTTGAAAGCAACAGATTTCTTGCACTTTTGAAGTTCTAGAGTTGTTACTACTGGTGTGGTGTTGTTGCTGCCAGAGGGAGCGCAAGTTGCTACTACTGTTGCTGCGGGAAAAAGCTTGCGTGTTACATTCATGCCGAGTTGAGATCTTTGAATAGGTTTCAAAGCTCCCCTTCCCTTTTTCTTTCTTTCTCTCTCCTGTGCCGGCTAAGAAGTAAATAAAAAATAAAAAAATAAAGGTGGTGGCAGCGGCTGCCATCGTTGCAGAGTAGCTAAGCACCGCCTGCTGCTGCGACGCGAATTGCAACGTACATCGCGTAGCATCGTAGCGTTACCAGCTCCAGCAGCGTTGCACAGCGCCGCAACGAGCTCTAACAGCGCTGCACAGCGCCGCAGCGAGCTCTAGCACTGTTGCATAGCGTCGCAGCGAGCTCTAGCAGCGCTGCATAGCGCCGCAACGAGCTCTAGCGCTGTTGCACAGTGCTGCAGCGAGCTCCAGCCGCTGTTGCACAGCGTCGCAGCGAGTTCCAACGTGTTGCTGCATAGCGCCGCAGCGCTCCACAGCGCCGTTGCAAGTTGCAGTAACGTTGCACAACGCCGCAGCGTTCCACAATGCCGCTGCGAGTTGCAGCAACGCTGCACAGCGCCGCTGCAAGCTACAACAACACCATCGCTGCGAGCTCCAGCAGCGTTGCACAGCGCCACTACGAGCTCCAGCAACGCCATCGTGCGAGCTCCAGCAGCGCCATCGTGCGAGCTCCAGCAGCGCCATTGCAACAAGCTCCAATAGCACCATCGCTGCGAGCTCCAGCAGCGCCATCGCAACAAGCTCCAACAGCACCATCGCTGCGAGCTCCAGCAACGCTGCACAACGTCGCTGCGAACTCCAGCAGCGCCGTCGTTGCGAACTCCAGCAGCGCCGTCGTTGCGAGCTCCAGCAATGTTGAACAACGCCGCTGCGAGCTCTAGTATTGCCGCAGCCAGAGCTGCAAGAGTGCCATCGCTGCGAGCTCTAGTATTGCCGCAGCCAGAGCTGCAAGAGTGCCATCGCTGCGAGCTCCAGCAGCGCTGAATAACGCCGCTGCGAGCTCCAGCAGCGCCGCAGCCGGAGCTGCAACAACACCATCACTGCGAGCTCCAGTAGCGCCGCAGCCAGAGTTGCAACAGCGCCATCGCTGCGAGCTCCAGCAGCGCCGCAACCAGAGCTGCAACAGCGCCATCGCTGCGAGCTCCAGCAGCGCCGCAGCCAGAGTTGCAACAGCGCCATCGCTCCGAGCTCTAGCAGCAGCAACAATAGCGCCGTAACAATAGCAGTGTTGCGCATTACAACGCCATCGTTGTTGCAGTGTTGCAACACCATCGCTGTTGTTGCGTTGCAAGCGAGAACGCTGCCATCGCTGGACCTTGGTTTGTCCGACAAGAGTTCAATTTCCGTCCGTTCGACTTTCGTCCGTCCGACTTCCGTCCGTTCGACTTTCATCCGTTAGACTTTCGGCCTACCGTCTTGTCGTCTTGCCATCCTGCACGCATGTCGTCCTGCCGTCCTGCCGTCCTGCTCGCCTACCATCCTGCGCCCTACGTCCTGCGCGCCGGTTGTCCCTGCTGCCATGTGTCTTGCGTCATGCGCGCATGCCATCCTGTCGCTACGTCCTGCCTTTTCATCCAACATTTATTTGATTTCTGTGCAATATTTGTGTGTCACGAATCATTCCTAACAGCGCATTTCATTCTTCAAATTGTACGTTGTGTTAGGATTTTGTAGTTAGTGTTCTGTACTATCACAACATTTTAGGGCATGGGACAACACCATGTCCTCGGATGATGAGAGCACTACCGCTAGGCCAAAGCCCAGGTATCAATTACGAAGTAACACACAATCTTTTGAGCCAATTTCTTTAAGCTCACGAACATCATGACGATACCATCAAGTGTCTACAGCACCATTGTCGTCTAGTACAACTCCTACCAGGAATTCAAGCTCAGGTTACACTACGTCAACGGTACGTCAGAGTCCATTTGGAGGGGCTCATCAGTGGACTACGCCTGTTGTCACACCTACTTTCGGACCATCACCGTATACTCCATTGCAAGATGTGACTTCAGCACCCATATACACCATGGAGGTGAGCAGTTCCTCTGGGAGAATTGAGAAATTCAGCGGAAGACCAAGTACTATTTCTTTGAAGGAGTTCAAGGTAACCTTCTCAACTGTGGTTTGTGAATTGGAGCTCAAGTATGGCGCTAATTACACCGAGGCGTTTGCATTCAAACAATTGGCTCGTTATGTGCTCTATGAGGCGTTGGATGTCTACGAGCAACATTCTGCAAGGATTTTGGGTGTCACCCAGATTCCCAATCCAGCATACGCCATAGCCATTGCCACCGCCTCTCAAGCTACATTGCAAGCTGCAATTGCACATCACAGGACTGTGCCGAATAATCCAGACCCGGTACCTACCTCAGTAAACCTTTCTCCTCAACAACTCATTGCTGCTACTGCAAACATTCCTCCCACAACTGATGCGCCAGCTTTTGCTGATCCAGTGGGGGAATTCTTTCGAATTCTTGAGCTGGAATTTCCAGTTAGAAGTTCTGAAAAATTTTTGCAGCTCGCCACCTTCTCTCGACAGAAGGATGAAACCCTCAAGATGCTCTACAGGAGGCTTCTCAAACTTAAAGAGGATACCCAGAGCATCACCGACTTGGAAGCTGCCCACCGATATCTTCGTTCCTTGAAAGGTACTCCAACACTCCACGCGGAGGTTTTGCAACGGGTCTTTGCAGAATTTGGAGACTCGTACACTTTGTTGGATGTGTACAACATTTCCGAAAAGTTGGAACTGGCTCATGCACACTATGAGGCCAGTACTATGAGGCCTCCATCATGTTCAAGGCCTCAGCCTACACAAGTTGTGCCAACTAGATCATCACATTCTTCTTCAAGGACTAAAGCGGTGCACACGGCTACACCCATCCTACCTTCTTGCAACTACTGTGGCAATCCTCCCCACAAGGCTAGTGAGTGCAACATTCCTTCTGAAGATCTCTTTTGTGATTATTGTGGAAAAGAGGGACATCAGGAAGCTGTCTGTTTTGCTAAGTTCCCAGAGCGGAAGCAACTCCGATTACAACGGCAAAATCTGCCAGCATTTTCCGTTGTACTTCAACCAAAAGCCAAGGCACCTCAGCCTTCCACTCAGGCTTTGCCCACCAAAGGTAATTCCAACAAGAATGTTAAGAAGAAGGAGCACAATGCTGACAAGAGGGAGGTGCTTCAAGCCCATGC
>Ga0116227_10010291_pt1 | contig 16418 bp, 13 predicted proteins | sample S1TSphgellanicum_FD_89693 | JGI IMG/M metagenome (GOLD analysis project Ga0116227, IMG submission 89693) | Host-associated microbial communities from peat moss isolated from Minnesota, USA - S1T2_Fb - Sphagnum magellanicum MG | ecosystem: Host-associated > Plants > Peat moss > Unclassified...
GATCCGACAGCTTTCGATGCGAAGGTCGAACTGGGCGTGAGCGACACCGCGCACACCAGTCAACCCAACGAAGACGTGAGCGGCATGCTGAACATCCCGCTGTCCGATACGTTCGCGGTGCGCATGAACGCGGGCTTTACGTATGACGCAGGCTTCATCAATCAACCGAATCTCTACGTGCTCGATTCAGCGGGTGTGCCCGTGTCCGCGCAGCCCGGCAATCTATTCAGTCCGCCCGAGACCTATGCGAAGGATCACGTCAACGACTACCAATATCGCTCCGCGCGCATTTCCGCGCTGTGGAAGCCGAGCGATGAGTTGAAGGCGCAGCTGTCGTATTACTATCAGCTGGACACCGCCGGCGGGTTTCCCTACGTCGCCACCTCGGCCGCGGCGTATACGCAGCCGATCTCCCCCATCACTCAGCCGACGGGCAACTTCACGAACCCGCCGCTGTTGCTGCAGTTGTATCCGGCCACCGTGCCCTCGGGCGCCGATCGTTTGTCGAATGCCGACTATACCACCGACACCACGCACGACCGGGTGGACCTGTTTGCGCTCACCGTGGAATACGACATGGGCTTCGCGACGATGACGTCGGCGACGTCCTATGCGCACCATAGCGATCTCTCGGTGGTCGACGAGACGTCCGAGTACGAGAACTTCTATTTCTATCAGGACTTTTATGGCCAGAATCCGCGCGGCTTCGCGGTGGGCAATGAAACCATCGATGACAAACCGTTTTCGCAGGAGTTTCGCTTCGCCTCGAAGACCGGCGGGTTTTTCGATTGGTTGGGCGGTCTCTTCTATAAATACGAAAAGACCGACATCGAGGAGAATGATTATTACCTCGGCTATTACGATTTTTATGCGGGCTGTTCGCCGAATTACCCGCCGTCCGTCGGCGACGGCAAAACTCCGTCGTATTGCGGATTCGGCGAGTACTACACGCCTGGCGTCGTCAATACCGTCGACGGCCTGACCTACAACAAGGACCAGGCCTACATCAATGCCTTCGAGACCAAGTTCTCGGACCTGGCATTGTTCGGCGAGTTGACCGCGCACTTGACCTCATCGTGGAGCCTTACCGGCGGTGCGCGCCTGTTCAAGCAAACGGTGTCGCAGGGGCAGCAAAATGCGCTGCTCTTCGACGGACCGCTCTACGCCGCGAGCGAATCGCTCGGCAACGAATGGCGGCGCGCGCTGTGGAAGGTGAACACCTCCTATCAGATCGACAGCACCAACTTGGTGTATGCCACCTGGTCGCAGGGGTTTCGCCGCGGCGGCGTCAACGCCCTGCCGCCGACCGAAGCCGGTGGATACGTGACGCCGCCGGCGTTGAGCAAGCTCTCGCCGGACACGGCCAACAACTATGAAATCGGCGCCAAGGGGACCATCGACAACCGCTTGCGTTACTCGACGGCGATCTTCGACATCGAGTGGCACGACATCCAGGAAGGCGTCGACTTGACGCCGCTGGTGTTGCCGGGCGCGCTCAACATCGGCAACGGTTACAGCCGCGGCCTCGAATTGGAGGTCGAGGATCTATTGACCGATCATTTGTCGACGCATGCCAGCTACACCTACGACCTCACCAAACTCACCTCGCTGAACCCGCTGGTCGCGACTCCCAATACGTCCTTCGCGCCGGCGCCGCCCGGCGGTCCCCTGCCCGGTACACCGAAGACCAGCCTCGCGCTCGGCTTGGAATACGGGCATGTCGAGTTCGCCGGTGGCGAGTGGCGCTACGCCGTCAACGCCCACTATCAGAGCGTGGTGCTGCCGTCGATCTCGGCCACAGTGGCGAACGTACCGGGATTCACGATGGTGGATACGCGCCTGAGTTACACGCGGCCGCATTTGACCACGACGCTATACGTCAACAACCTGACCAATAACCTGGGAGTCACGTCCATCCAAGATCCGGCGTTGTTCGGCAATCGCGCCCAGTCCATCGTTTCGCAGCCGCGCACGGTGGGAGTGACAGTGGCGTACAAGTTCCGCGAGCACTAGGCGCCGGACGTGAGCGCCGCGAGCGAAGCGTTGAGCGCAGACGAGGAGATCGTTGCGGGCGGCAATGAGGTTTTCGCCATCGAGGTTCGCGGCTTCGATCACATCCCGGAACTCGAGCGCAACATGACGTTGCGGCAGGTCGACCACTTGTGGGTGGGGACCAGCGTGAATCTGTTCTCGTTCGCGCTCGGTGCGATTGCGATCGGCTTGGGGCTCAATCTGTGGCTGGGACTGATCGCGTGCGTGCTGGGCAACCTTGTCTTCGCCGTCAGCGCCCTGGGCTCGATCGTCACGGTGCGCGCCGGGTTGCCGGTGAGCACGGTGGCGCGCGCCGCCTTCGGCATCCGCGGAAATTTGCCGAATGCCATGCTGTCGTGGGTCGCCTCGGTGGCGTTCGAAGTCATCAATGCGGTATTCGGCGTCGAAGCGCTGCTGGCGCTGTTCGAGGTTCTGGGCTGGCATGACTCGGGCCGCGCCGGAAAACTGCTCGCAGTGTTCGTGCAGTTGGCCCTGTGCGGCGGCATCGCGGTACTCGGGCATGCCACCATGGTGTGGTTTCAAAAGATCTTCGCTGCGCTGGTGGGACTCGCGTTGCTTACGGTGTTCGCATTCGCGGCCGGCAAGGTGAACTGGGTGAACCCGGCGGTGCCGCACGCGCATCTCGCCTTGGGCAGCACGGCCGCGCTGTTTCTGACGGCCACCGCCGTGGTGGCGGCCAATCCGCTGTCCTTCATCTTCAACGGCCCTGACTGGGTGCGGTACCTGCCGTCGAAGACCTCCGCGAGATCCATTTTCCAACACGTGTTTTGGGCGAGCTTCCTGCCCACGACGGCGATCACCGTGATGGGTGCATGCTGCGCAACGCTCGGCGACATGTCGGATCCGGTCGCGGGTTTGAGGCCGTTCATGCCGCCGTGGCTGTTCCTCATTTATATCGTCGCGGTGGTGGGCGGATCGTTGGCCAACAATGTCTCCACGTATTATTCGTCCGGCCTGTCGCTGCAGGCGATTGGACTCAAGCTGCATCGCTATGCGGCGACCATCGTCGACGTGGTCGTGTCCGCGGCGGTGACGCTGTACATTTTGTTCGTGCAGGATTTCTCGACGGCGCTCAACGACTTCATTGCGCTGCTCATCGTCTGGGTGGGGCCGTTCGGCGGCGTGTGGGTCTGCGATGGGTTCTTGCGCCGCGGCCGCTTCGACTCGCGGGCGATTCACAGCCAGGAACGGGCCGGCGGTGCGTACTGGGGCTGGCGCGGCTTCAATGTGCCCGGCGTGATCGCCGTTGCCGCCGGCATGACCGCGGCGGCGCTGACCATGAAGTCACCGCTCTTCGACGGGCCGATCGCGACAGCGCTCGGCGGCGCCGACTTGAGCTGGGCGCTCGGATTCCCGGTGGCGGCGCTATGCTATTGGGCGCTCACGTCGATGGATCGATGACGCTGCACGAACTGCGAGCCACGCCGAGCACGGTGCATTGGGGCTACTTCGATGCATCGCTCGCACCCGTGCTCACCGTGCGAAGCGGCGACCTCATTCAGGCCGAGACCATCAGTCCGCATGCCGGGGACGATCCGGACCTGATGTTCGATCCGGCGATCGAGGCGCTGTACCGCGGCATTCCCGAAGACGATCGCTATCCCGGCCCGCACATCATGACCGGACCCATCTACGTCGAGAATGCGCGGCCGGGCGACATGCTGGAAGTGCGTTATCTTCGCATGGTGCCGCGCTGCCGCTACGGCTCGAATCTCGCCGCGCAGTGGGGCTACCTCCACCAGGAACTCGGCGGCAAGGAACGCGTGACGATCTATCAGATCAACGAGACGGGCCTCACCGCCCAGGCGTTGTATGCCTACGATTTTCCCGGCAAGTATACGGTCCCGGGCACGATCACCCGGTGTCCGGCCTGCGACCGGCAAGCCGCGCTCGAGGGAATTCGCATTCCGGTGCGGCCGCATTTGGGCGCCGCCGGCGTCGCACCGGATGAGCCCGGCCGCATCAGCAGCATTCCGCCCGGCAAGCACGGCGGCAACATCGACAACTGGCGCATCGGCGCGGGGGCGACCATGTACTATCCGGTGCAGGTGGACGGCGCCTTGTTCTCGATCGGCGATCCGCACATTTCACAAGGCGACGGCGAAATATCCGGCACCGCCATCGAGTCCTCGCTCAACGTCTTATTCCAGATCGCCGTGCGCCGCGACTTCACGTTCCCCTCGCCGCTGCTCGAGACTCCCGAGTCGTGGATCGTCCACGGTTTCCATGAGGATTTGAACGTCGCGATGCGAACGGCGGCACTCGACATGCTGACGCTGCTGACCGAGCATCGGCGCTTGTCGAAGGACGACGCGTATTCGCTGATGAGCGTCGCGGCCGACTTCGGCGTGACTCAGGTCGTCGATCAGCGCCAAGGAATTCATGTGAGCATTCCGCGCGCCATGTTTCCCGCCGACACCGATGAGGGCAGTCCGTGAGTTCCATACTCTTTCATATGATCGCGGGGGCGCCGGAGCCGGTGGCGCCGTTCTCGCACGCCACCGAAGTCGATGGCTGGGTGTTCGTCACCGGTCAGATGCCGACTTACCCCGGCGCCCCGGAGGCCGCCATCCCTGAGGGCATCGAGGCGCAGACCCGGCAGGTCATCGAGAACTTGTGCCGCGTGCTCGAGGGGCTGGGCTTGGGGCTCCCCGACGTGGTGCGAGCCGGCGCGTACCTCACGCACTTCGAGGAGGACTACGCGATCTTCAACGGTGTCTATAAGAGTTACTTCGAGCCTGGCAGGCTGCCGGCACGGACCTGTATCGGGGTCACTGCGCTTGCGCGCGGAGCGCGAGTGGAGATCGACTTCGTCGCGCGGAGGTCCTGATTCACTCGACCGGGAGTATGGGAGAGTGAAGCACCGCCGCGATGTCCCAGCCGGGGAGGCGCTCGCGCCAGAGTTCCGATTGCAGCATGGCCGTGCCGAGCGCGACCGGCTTCGCGGCGCAGAGCTCCAGCAACTCGATGCCGGCCAACATCGAAACGCCGCTGCTGATGACGTCATCGAGCAAGGCGATGCGGCGGCCTTGCAGCAGAGGCAGCAGACGGGGGTCGATGTACAGGCGCTTCTGTTGGTCGGGTGTCGTGACGGACGATAGCGGCACCGAGAGTTCGGAGCGATACCAGAACTTTGCCGAGTTGCCGAGCGGGACGTAGCGGCTGTGCCCGAGCTTTTGCGCGACGGCGCTCGCCAAGGTGAGGCCGAGCGTCGGCAGGCCGACGATGATCTCCGGGGCGAAGGCCGCGAGCTTTCGCGCGAGCGCGGCGGCGAGCGCATCGACCACGGCAAAACTCGCCTGGTTGATGATGAGCGAGGCGAGTGCGCGTTTGCCCTCGGGCAGGGGGCGAATCGGCAGCACGAGGATGCGGCCGTCGTCGAAGCGCGCGGGGTAGCCGCCTTCGGCAACGGCATCCGGCGGCAGGATCTCTTGCCAGAAGTTCTCGGGGTTCATGCGATACTTTGGGCCGAGTCGGGGAATGATACAACAGGGGGTTGCCATGCAGATCACCGGCGGATGTTTATGCGGCGCCGTGCGCTATAAGGTCGTCGCGGCGCCCATCGTGACCCGGGTATGCTGGTGCCGCCTGTGCCAGTATTTGGGCGCGGGGAGCGGCACCGTCAACACGTGCTTTCCGAGCGACGCCATCAGCATCGAGGGCGGGCTCGCCGATTTCAAGAGCGTTGCCGATTCCGGCAATACGATGCACCGACGGTTCTGCCCCGCCTGCGGCACTCAACTCTTCAGCGAAGCGGAGGCGAGACCACATTTGATCTTCGTGCGCGCGGGAACGCTGGATGATCCAGAAATTGCCAAGCCGTCGGTGACGATTTGGACCGAGGCAGCGCCGACTTGGGCGTGCATCGACTCCGCACTGCCGACCTATACGAGGCAAGCGCCGCCCGCGGCGTGAGGTAATTCTGTCGCGGTGTATTCTAAAGCGCAATCTTAGAAAACACCGAATGTAGAGTCCTAATGACGCCGCAAGAGGGAGGCCGCCGAGGCGACAGCGCGTGAGCAGCGGAGGGACAATCGTGAATCTCTATTTGCGGCTTTTTTGGATCTGGTTGCGTGCGCGTGGTAAGCCCGCCATTCGGCTGGGCGACACCATCGAGATCCAGCTGCGCGTGCTACCCAACGACATCGACATCAACGGCCATATGAACAATGGCCGCTACATGACGATCGCGGATTTGGCACTGATCGAATATTTCGTCCGCTCCGGATTTCTGAAGTCAGCTCTGCGCCGGGGTTGGCGACCGATGCTCGGCGGTTCCATGATTTCGTTTCGCCACGGACTGCGTCCGTTTCGCCGCTACACTCTGCGATTCACCATTGCCTGTTGGGACGAGCGCTGGAGCTACATGCGATTCGAGTTCATTCACGATGGCCGCACCATGGCCACAGGCTACGCCAAAGGCGCGGCGGTCGGGCGACAAGGCATCGTGGGCACGGCTGAGATCAGCGCGGCGCTCGGCATCGAGTCGGCCTCGCCGCCGATCCCGGTTGGGATCGTTGCGTGGATCGAAGCGGACCGGCTGATACGAAGCTGAGGGGCGCCAGATCATGCATTTCGTGGTTGGTCGATCCGGCGCAAGGCCTCCGCGGCATCGATGATAGCGATGCCGGCATGGCTGCCGAGTGGTATGACGTGCTTGCGATCGCCCTAGACGATCAGGTCGGCCCGCGCCGCCACCGCGGCGGCGATGAGTTGATCGTCGTCGATATCGCCCGGCACGACGCGCGGTACGGCGGTGGGCGCGACCAACTCGATGACCTCGACGTAATCGGCGATCACGTTGACGGCGCCCGCGTTCTGCGCTCGTGAGCGGGTTGAGTAACGAACCGGCTCCGGTGAGGTACCATTTCTACATGTGTTACTCCGCGCAAGTCGTGCAGATGGCCCGCAAGCTCCACCGGCAGCTCGGCATTCGCCTCGATTACAATGAAGCGGAAAAGCTGTTCTTCCGTCGGTTGGAGGATCCGACGCTCAATATCTCTCGCGGGTTTGAGGCCAACTTTGAGGAACCCACCACCGAGCAAGGACGCCGAATCAAGGGTGCGATCGATGAGCATCGCTCGCGATTCGCGACCAAGCTCGAAACGGATCTGTTCTCGCAAAAGACTCGGTTGGTTAACGCCGAACGATCCTTGAGGACCAAAGAGACAATGAAGGCACGCGAGGATATGCGCATCGCCACCCGTAAAATAGAGTCGATCGCGGCGAAACTGTCGGATCTGCGGCGAAGCGAGCCCAAGGCCGAAGATAACCGAATATTTCCGATGGTCTACGCCGGCGTGATCGTTAAACAAGAGGGCGAGAACGTGCTGACACCCATGCGTTATGCGTGTCGCCCGGCCGGCAAACCGTCTTTCTACGACAGGAAGTTTCCGGGACTGTACAACGCAAGACGCGACAACCTCGAGAAATTCTGGAATGCACAATTTGGCCATCATCATGCGTTGATGGTCGCCGAGAGCTTCTATGAAAACGTGCAATTGCACGTCAAAGAGCATCGGGAATTACGCCAGGGCGAGAAGGCGCACAACGTGGTGTTGCATTTCACCCCCAATCCGCCGCAGCCCATGCTGATTGCGTGCCTATGGTCGCACTGGACAGCGCCGAATGAGCCGGACGTCCGAGGGTTTGCGGCAATTACCGATGAGCCCCCTCCTGACGTTTCCGCAGCAGGCCATGACCGCTGCATCATCAATTTGCGGCAAGAGCACGTCGAGGCCTGGTTGACTCCTGAACAGCATCCAAGGGTAGAGCTGCAAGCGATTCTTTCCGACCGTGCGGTTTCCACGTTCGCGCACGCCGCGCTCGAGGCCGCATGAGCGGTAGCATTAGACCTGTCGTTGAGTCGACGGCGACGCCGCGGGGAGCGTCCACGGGAACATCAAGTTCCTTCCGTACGCGTTTACCGACTACGCGGCGCTGAATCCCACTCGTTGGTGGCTGCCGTCGCAAAACGGTTTGTTGGCCGATGCACCGCAACGGCACAGGGCGGATTTTTGTGTTCGAGTGATCGTGCGTCCGGTCCCGGAGCAGATTTCAACGCTGCCTTGCAGTAGCAACGGGCCGTTTGGGGCGAGTGCCACCTTCAATGGGCCGTTGCGAACCGCCAGCGCCGCCGACTCTTGGGTGGGCGGTTCTCCGGTGGCTTGAAAGTGCGCCGCGACATGGCTGCCGTCGCAATAGGGCTTGTTGGCGGAGAGGCCGCAGCGGCACAGCGTGGCGCGGAAATGCTCGGTGACGCCGGCAACATCCAAGGCGGCGTGAAATTCCAGCGGTCCATTCTCGCGCACCCGCACGACATTCACGGGCGGAGCTGACTCTTCCCGGCCGCCGTCATGGCGTTCGTACGCCAGCGCGCCGGAGGGACAATTGAGTATGGTCGCGGCGGTCGCTTCGGCATTCGCCGAGTCCGGAGCGATCCACGCACCGGGCGCGTTGGCGATGAACACCTCGGGGCGTTGTAGCACACAGTTGCGGGAATGAATGCAGCGGCCATCGTGATTCACGATGGTGATGGACTTTCCCGGATAGCGCGTCGCAGTCATTGATCACTCCAATCGGGTTAGCCGCCCATCGCTTTGGGAAGTTTTCTGGGGCGATCGGTGGCGGTCGTACGTGAATTTTCATCAATCGACAGCGAGACTATAACAATTCGAAGGCTTGCAGCGGTCGAAAGCAGATCGCGCGTTTTTCTCATATCGGGCGGAGGCGCGCGGAGGCGCGCCGGTGCAGTCTGTATCGCAAAGCTCGCGCGGTCATCCGAGCATATCCGCCCAGATATTGTGCGCCCACGCGCGCGCGAATTTCACTTCGCGATCCGACGGGTGCGGGGAGACGCCGCCGGCGCCCGCGACGGGTTTGAATGTGCGCTCATCGGCCCGGTAGTCATACACGGCGGCGGAATGAATGACTTCCTGGCCGCTGACATAGCTGTAACAGGTGTTGGTCAGCATGGGCGCCGGGTCCGGCGGCCAGCCTTGCAACTCGGCGACGATCGCCGCGGCCGCCACCTTGGCGTGGCCATTGGCCATGTGGCCTGACTTCGGCATTTGAGGCGCCGCCTGGATGGAATCGCCGAGGATGTGAATGTCCTTGGCGACCTTGGATTCAAACGACAAAAAGTCGACTTCGCACCAACGGGCATTTACGTTGGCGAGGCCGGTCCGTAGGGCGAGCGCGCCGGCGCGCACGGGCGGCAATACGTTGAGCACGTCCGCGGTCACATCGTCCGCGACTTCGAAGTGCACGGTATTGGCCGCTCCATCGACACTGATCGCCTTACAGTGGTTTCGGTATTCCAACATATTGCCGTACAGGTCCCGCCACGCGCCCTTGAACAAGCCGGTCATGGCGACCACGTCCTGATTGGCGTCGAGTACCAACACCTTGGACTTCGGTTTGCGCTGCAGCAGATACGCGGCCGCGAGACTGGCGCGCTCGTACGGCGCGGGAGGACATCGATACGGAGTCTCGGGGACCGCGATGGCGAACACCCCTCCGTCGCGCATGGCGGTCAATTGAGCGTTGAGGCCGGCGGTGTCGCGGCCGGCGGTCCAACCCTGCAATATGCGACCCTGCGCATGCGCATGCTCCAGTCCTTCGATGGCATCGAACATCGGATCGATGCCGGGCGACAGCACGAGTTTGTCGTAGCGAAGCGAACCCCCGGCGCCCAATGTCACGGACTTGCCGACGGCATCAATGCTCGTCACCCGGTCGTGCATGAGGGTCACTCCATGCCTGCGCCGCAGCGCCTCATAGGAGACGGTGAGGTCGGCGAGCGGCAGAATGCCGGCCACCACGAGATTCGACAGCGGTGCCGAAATGAATTGCGGGGCCGGTTCGATCAGGACCACGTCGATCGTGTGGTTCGACAGCAGCCGCAGGTATTTGGCAGCCGTGGCGCCGCCGTAGCCGCCGCCGACCACCACGACCTTCGCGGCGGACGGCCGGGTCCGTGTGCCCAAGCAAGCCGACACGCCCGCCGCCGCGCCGCCGAGCATGAGACTTCGAACCACGTTGCGCCGATTCATTGGAGCCTCGCGAGCCTGTCTGACCGCGAGCCTGTGCGACTAATGGGCGCCGTCAGGCGGGCGGCCGGCAAAATATTCGGCCAGGCGGCTGGTTTGTTCATCGGTGAAACCCTTGGCGATCTGCTGCATCACGGTGGCGGGGCGGGTGCCCTCACGAAACTCACGCATCTCGCGCACGATGGTGTCCTTGTCGAGACCCGCGAGGCGCGGGGTCGCCGACGAGGCGACCGCGTTGCCATCCGTGCCATGGCAGGCCGCGCAGGTCGCGGCGAGCGACCGCACCTCGAGTTCGGCGGCGGTCGGTGCCGATGTGACGGGTCCCGCGAGTGACGCGGCCACGAGCACAAGGGCTGCCCCGGCGCCGGCGGCAGCGTGATGTGAGGCGCGACCGCCCCGGTGGTGGGTCATGGGCGCTACTTTGGCACAACTCGGCGGCCTTGGGGTACAAAGTCCGATATCGTGTTTTCCTCATATCGTCCGTGGGTTAACATCGTGCGATGGGGCTGGCTAGAATATCGTCGTTTCGGCAATTGCAGACCTTCAACACGGTGGCGCGGCTGCGCAGCGTGTCACTGGCCGCGGAGGAGTTGCATCTCAGCCAATCGGCCGTCTCCATTCAGATCGGTGAACTCGAGGCGTCGTTCAACACGCCGCTGGTGATGCGCACGGGACGCGGTGTGCGGCTGACCGAGGCGGGAGAGATGCTCGACCGCTATGCCGCACGGATGCTCGCGCTGTGGGCTGAAACCGTCGACGATATGTCGAGCTTTCTCGGCGAGTTTTCGGGAACCTTGCGCATCGGCGGGGTCACGACCGCCGAATTCTGGCTGCCGCGTTTGCTGGTGACGTTCGCCGGCGAGAATCCGAAGGTCAAGGTGAAGCTGCAGATCGGCAAGCGCGATGAAATCGTTCGCAGCCTCGCCAATCAGGAAATCGATATCGCCGTGATGGGCCAGCCGCCGCCGGAATTGAGCGTCACGGCCGCGCCGTTCGCGAAGAATCCGGTGGCGTTCGTCGCCTCCGCCAATCATCCGCTGATGAGCCACCCGAAATTGACCATGGCGGAGCTCGCCGAATCGCGGCTGCTCGTCCGTGAGCGCGGGTCGGGCACCCGCGCCACCGTCGAGCGCTTGTTCAAAGAGGCCGGGCTGCGGCTGCGCGTCGGCTCGGAACTGTCCGGCAACGAGGCCTTGAAACAGATGTGCGTCGCCGGCTTCGGGCCGGCCTATCTGTCTCTGCACACCTGTGCGCTGGAACTCAACGCGGGGTTGCTCCGAGTGCTGCCCATGCCGAACAATCCCTTCGAACGGGACTGGTTTCACGTGCGTTTGTTCGAGCGACCCGTGCCCGCTCTCGCGCTCGCATTCGAACGTTTCCTGTGCCACAAGGGCCAATCGACCATTCGCAAACACATGCTGGCACTGCCCGCGTTCGGTCCACGCGAGGAGTCGGCGTACGGTCTGTTGCTGCCGAGTTAGACACCCGCCACGCGCCAGGCCCCCCCGGCTCTGTAGGCGCATCGCACTGACCGATTGCGGGGTAGTCCTGCTTCTTGTTAGGGGCCAAGGGTTTACCTTGTTTATCCCCAATGGAGACGTTTCATGAAAGCAATTTCTGCAGTCGTTGCATCCACATTCGTGTTCGGCGGCGCCGTCGCACAGACAACCATGCCTCCGGCCGGTTCGCCTGCCGCCGGAGATGCGTCCAAATCGGCAATGGCGCATCCGGATGAGAAGCGCGATGCCGCGGTAGAGAAGCACATCGATCAGCTGCATACGACGCTCAAGATCACCGCCGCACAAGAGTCGCAGTGGAACGAAGTCGCGGCAACCATGCGTGAGAACGCCAAGAACATGGATCAAGCCATCGGCAAGCGCGCCGCAAACGCTGCGACCGCGACGGCCGTCGATGATTTGAATGCCTACGAGGATATAGCCCAGACCCACGCGGACGGCGTCAAGAAGTTGGCCGCCGCCTTTTCGGAATTGTATTCCTCAATGTCGGACGACCAGAAGAAGGCAGCGGACGAGGCATTCGGCCATCGCGGTCATGAAGGGAAGAAGGTCGCCAGTCGATAACGAACCGAAGGATCTCTCATGATGAATAGTGCAGAGAAGTTTTTGAGCGTGAGCGCGATGTTGAGCGCAAGCTCGGCCGCATTTGCCGGCCCTCACGTCAGTGTAAACATAGACCCCTTCGGTTGGGGTGCGCCTCCCCCGGTGGTATTCGAATCGCCCCGTTACTATGCTCCGCCGCCGGTGGTCTATTATGGAGGCGGCCGGTGGGGTGATCATCGTGATCGCGACCGCGGTCATGATCGCGGGCGCGATCACGATGGCGATCATCGCCGCTGACTGCGTTTCAAGACCGACTGGAAGGCCGAGCGTAAGGTCGACTGGGGCAACGCGCCGGTCGCCCACAGGCAGGCGGCATAGCCCATGACCGCCAGGGGCGCGACTGCCCACGGCGAGAGTGACGAGGTTGCCACCCGTGAAAACGCCCAAGCGATGCCTGCCATACCTGCGCCTGCGAACGTGACGGATGCCAACGTGCGAACGAGCGAGCGATCGAGCACGCCGCGCGGCAGGAGCCACAATCCGGCCGCCACCATCAATACTTCGCTGCCGGCGGTGGAGACGCAGACTCCGAGTCCGCCGTTGCCGGTTCTGTCCTGGAACCACGGAATGAAAAGCGGGTCGCACGCGGCGCTGACCGCAACGCAGGCGAATTGCGCACCCGCCCACGCGCGCTGCCGGCCGGCCGCGGCCAAGGTCGTGCCGAGCGGCATCGACACATACACCAGCAGTACGTAAACGGCCAGAACCCGGAGGTTATCCGCGGCTGGGCCATAGGCTGCTCCGCCAAACAAGGCGATGCCGAGTTGCGGAAACAACGCACAGCCGAGCGCAACGGGCGCGGCAGCCAACATCGCGACGCGCAGCGCATCGCGCGCGGTCGTTGCAAAGCCGTTGCCGTCACGCTCCTGCAACCGGCAGAGCGTCGGGTAGAGTGCGCCGATCAAGGCCGTCGCCGGAAAGATCAGCAGTCCGGTCACTTTGCGGGCCGCGGCATTCCAGCCGATGGCATCCGCCGGCGCGAGCTTGGAGAGGAACACCGCGTCGATATTGCTCTGCAGTGCCAGAATCAGGTTCAGCACCAGAAAAGACGTGCCCCCGGCGACCAGCGTCCTGACAGTCGATGCGGATACGGCGAGGGCGGGCAGCCCGAACGGCGCCAAACTGCGCACCAACACCAGCGAGCCCACGGCCGCGCACGCGGCCTGCGCGAGCAGCATGGCGTCGAGGCCGCCGCCGAGCAGCAACGTCGGCACGACGATGAGTGCCGATAGCGCGGCCCAAGAGAGGTAACTGGCCGCGCTCAAGTCCGAGCGTTCGTAGCCGCGAAACACCGCGATGCAGGCGCTCGAAAGGCTGCCTGCCGCCGAACCCAACACGACGAGCGCGAGTACTCGGAGGAAGCCGGCGTCGTAGCCCAATGCCCAGCACGCCGCAAACAGTAGGAGCATGACGATGGGCAGCGCGCAGGCGCGCCACGCCAAGGCGCTTCCCAGCAACTCGCCCGCCTTGCCGCGGTTCCGCGAGATCATTGCTTCGAGCGTCCCGTTCTGGCCCCATTCGACAATGAGAAATGCAAACGAGCCGTAGGTCATTGCGAGATACAGTCGTCCGAAGTCGTCCGGTCCGAGCTTGCGTGCCGCGATCACACTGATCAGCGCGGAGAGCGGTGTGGCGAGCACCTGAGCGGCAAAGAGAAACGCCGCGTTGCGAATCACCACCCGCTGCCCGAGGCCGCTCGGCGGCGCCGCGGCCGCGAGAGCGGGCGCGGAGTCGCTCACGCAGCCACGCGGCCGGCGGCGTCTTCGAGACACTCCTTGAGAGTATCGGCGAGCACCCCGATGTGCGGTTCCTGCATCAACGAGTGATGGTCCCCCGGGACGTCGAATGCTTGGATGCCGCCTTTGGCGAACTCGGTCCAGCCGAGTTCGGGCCCGACGCCGAGCAATTCAGGGTCGACCTGCATCGCCCGTAACACCGTGAGCTTCCCGGGATAGACGCGGGGTGGATAGCGCTGCGCGGATTTCAGAAACGACTGGGTCAACCAGAAATCGCGCACCTCGAAGGGCATGGGTTTGCCCAATAGCCGGTGAACGCCGATGCTGAGCAGCAGCGAGGTTTCGCGTAGATCGCGGCGCACCTTTGCCGCCGCCCGGCGCCACAGGTCGGGAAACCCCGCTTCGCGATATGCCTTGGCCCAGGCTTGATTGCGCGGCGTGCCGGCCACGGCACCGGGGCGATAGGAATCCAGCAACGCGAGCAGCGCGACCACCTGGCCGGCGGCGCGCAATTTGCGCGCCATTTCAAAGGCGATGATTCCACCGCCGCAATAGCCGGTCAGATAATAGGGGCCCTGCGGCTGCAGGGCGCGCAGTTCCCGCAAGTACTCATCGGCCATCTCCTCGATGTGCGTAAACGGCTTGGTGCGGCCGTCGGTGCCGCGGGCTTGGAAGCCGTAGAGTGGATATTTCGGTCCGAGGCGCCGCGACAGATTCGAGAAATTGAGGACGTGGCCTCCGGCACCGTGGACGCAGAAGAGCGCCGGGCGCGTGCCGGACGGCTGAATGGGCACGAGGAAGGAAAAGCGCTGCGCGGCGGCCCGGGTCGGCGCCGCCGATGCCGGCACCGACGTCGGCGCTGAGGCCGAGGTCGACGGCCGAACCGCATTCTCCGGACTCTGCTGCGCGCGGATGTGATCCGCCAGAAATTCGATGGTGGGCCGCTCGAGCAGAGTCGACAGCGGCAAGGCGATGCCAAAATGCTTCTCGATGCGCGCGTACAAGCGCACCGCCAGCAACGAGTGGCCGCCGAGCCTGAAAAAATCGTCGCGTATGCCGATCCGCTCCTTGCCGAGCAAGGGCTCCCACAGCCGCACCAGATCTTCTTCGACCTGATCGCGCGGTGCGAGGTACCGATCCTCGTCCCGGGACCGATCATCCGCCGGCGCGGGGAGCCGGCGTCGATCGATCTTGCCGTTCGGCGTCACCGGTAACGCCTCGAGGGCGACGAACACCGAGGGAATCATGTACGCGGGCAAGCGGCGTTGCAGCGCTTCCACGAGATCGCGTTCCAGGGTTGACTCGACGCTTGACGAGGGCGCGTTGGCATCGGAGGGAGCGTGCGGACCGGCAGCCACGTAGTACGCGACCAGGCGCTGATCGCCGGGCCGGTCTTCGCGCGCGACCACGACCGCATCGCGCACCCTGGCGTCCTGCTTGATGAGCGCCTCGATTTCGCCGGGTTCGATGCGAAAGCCGCGCAGCTTGATCTGATCATCGAGGCGCGCCAGGCACTCGAAGCGACCGTCGAAGCGCAGGCGGCCGCCGTCGCCCGTGCGATACATGCGCATGCCGGGGGCGGGGGCGAAACCATCGGCGACGAAGCGCTCGCGCGTGAGATCGGGCCGGCGAAAATAACCGTTCGCCACGCCCGCACCACCGATGAACATCTCCCCGGGCACTCCCCACGGCTGCAGCTCGCCATGCCGGTCCACTATATATATGCGTGTCTCGTCGATCGGCGCGCCGATCGGAATCTTAGGGCCGTCGCTGGGCTTGATCTTGTGCACGGCGGACCAGATGGTGGTCTCGGTGGGCCCGTACATGTTCCAAACCGAATGACTGCGCGAGATCAGGGCCTGCGCCAGCTCGTAGGGGAATGCCTCGCCGCCGCACAAGACCTTGAGCGCGGGATCGCCGGCCCAGCCTGCTTCGAGCAGCATTTTCCAAGTCGCCGGCGTCGCCTGCATCACCGTCGGCCGCCACGCTTGCATCAAGCGCAGCAATGCCGGTCCATCGACGGTGATCTCGCTCGGTACCAGCCGAACACAGCCGCCGGTGACGAGCGGCAGCCACAATTCGAGACCCGCGATATCGAAGGCGATGGTGGTCACCGCCAGCAGTCGATCCGAACTGTCCATGCCCGGCGTTTGGCTCATCGAGCGCAGAAACTGGGTCAGCGCCGCGGCGGACACCTCGACCCCTTTGGGCCGCCCGGTGGAACCGGAGGTGTAGAGAATGTAGGCGGCAGCGGCGGGATCGCGCGTGCTCGGCGGCCGCGACCCGCGCCGGCCGAGATCGTTGCCGTCATGGTTGTCGCTAGCGTCGCTGCGAGCGTCGCCGAGACCATTGGCGACGTCCTCCAGGCACAGGCAGTTGACGGCGAGTTCCGGCGGCACGGCGGCGAGGCACTTCCGCTCGGTCACCACCACGCGCGGTTCGCAGTTCTGCAGCGTGAA
>Ga0116227_10010292_pt1 | contig 16416 bp, 14 predicted proteins | sample S1TSphgellanicum_FD_89693 | JGI IMG/M metagenome (GOLD analysis project Ga0116227, IMG submission 89693) | Host-associated microbial communities from peat moss isolated from Minnesota, USA - S1T2_Fb - Sphagnum magellanicum MG | ecosystem: Host-associated > Plants > Peat moss > Unclassified...
ATTGCGGAGAACGCCGAAGCGAATCTGCGGCGGGCGCGCGCGGCGGGCGTCCGGTTCGCGGGCGGCAGCGACGCGGGCACGCCGTTCAACTATCACGATGCGTTCGCGTACGAACTCGAACTGATGCAATCGATGCTCGGCATGAGCGCGGCCGAGGCGCTGCGCACGGCCACGGTCGAGGCGGCAGCATTGCTCGGTATCGCGCGCGGCTCGCTCGTTCCGGGCGCGGTCGCCGACCTCGTCGTACTCGGCCGGGATATCGCGAGCGACGCGCGACCTTTTCGCGACCCGCTCGCCGTCGTCAAGGACGGCCGCCTCGTTTACGAACGACCCGCCGCGTGAGCCTCGCCGGCCTGCGCGTCGCGCTCCTCGCGCCGATCGCCTGGCCGACCCCGCCCGCCGGATACGGTCCGTGGGAACAGGTCGCGTACGACATCGCCGAGGGCCTGACGGAGCGCGGCCTCGCCGTCACGCTTTTCGCGACCGGCAACTCGCGCACGCACGCCGCCCTCGACTCGGTCGTGCCGGTCGGCATCAACGAAGACCCGGCGCTCGACGGGGACGTTTACGGCGCGCTTCACATCGCGAAGCTCTTCTCCCGCGCGGGCGATTTCGACCTGATCCATAACAGCTTCGATTGGAAACCGCTCACCTACGCGCTCGCGACGACCGCGCCGCCGCTGGTCACGACGATCCACGGCTTCTCGTCGCCGCAGATCCTCGCAGCCTACTATGCGGCGGCGTCGCGCAGCTTCTTCTGTTCGATCAGCAACGCGGATCGCGATCCCGGCCTCGATTATCTTGCGACGACCTACAACGGCATCGATCCCGCGGCATTCACCTACGTCGACCGGCCGGGCGACTATCTGGTCTTCCTCGGACGATTCCATCCCGAAAAAGGCACGCATCTCGCAATCGACATTGCGAAGCGCGCGGGCGTGCGATTGAAGATCGCGGCGATCCCACAAGATGTGGAGTACTTTCGCACGCAGGTCGAACCGCACGTCGACGGCGACCGCGTGCAGTTCCTCGGCCCGGTCGAACGCGAAGCGCGCGACGCGCTCCTCGGCGGGGCGCTCGCACTCGTGCACATGACGACGCGCCCCGAACGCTTCGGACTCACCATGATCGAAGCGATGGCCTGCGGCACGCCGGTCCTCGGCGCCCGCATGGGCTCGATTCCGGAGATCGTCGTCGACGGGGAGACGGGCTTGCTGTGCGACGATGTGGAGGACGCGGTTCGCAACGTTCCGCGACTGCGCGATCTCTCGCGTCGCGCGTGCCGCACGCGCGTCGAAACCACGTTCTCGCGCGAACGCATGATCGACGCCTACCTCGACGCGTACGCCCGCGCGCTGGCGGCGGGAACACCTCCGGCGCCCACCGCATCGGCGCTCGCCGCGCGCGATCGCGACTACTGGGACCGCCCGCAAGCGTTTACCGACCGGCGGGAAAAACCACGGACGCTGCGCTCGGGGAACCCCTTCGCGCGGCGGAGCTAGCGCTCATACCGAGCGGTCCGCTCGGATTCGAAAGGCCGCCCGGGTCGTCAAGAGCGGCGCTATCGACGTTCCGAGTATCGCCGTCGTCACGATGATCGCTACGCTTGCGCACGGCACGGTAAGCGGGATCGCGAAACCGATCGCGACGGGGTCGGTGACGTACGATTGCACCGCGGCGAACGCGATGCCGAAGAACGCGCCGAGCGAGCAGCCGGATAACGCGACGGCGAGCGCTTCGGTAACGAGCATGCGCGCGATCGTCTGCCGCGACGCGCCGGCGATTCGGAGCAGTTGCAATTCGACGCGCCGCTCGAAGATGAGGGCGGAGAGGGCGCTCGCGAGGCCGAGCGAAGCGATCGCGACGATCGCGGCTGCGAGCGTTCCGAGGAACGCGAACGTATCGTCGAAGACACTCGTAAATCGTTCGCGCAGTTCGCGCGTCGTGACCGCCACGATGCGCCGGGGCGCAAGCTTGCGAACCACCGCATTTTCGACGCTCACCGGATTCGACGTTCGGGCGATCGTCACGCGCAGCGCGTCGACGCGATCGTCGTCGAACGTGTCTCGCAAGACGCTTCGCGCGATGACGATCGCGCCGCGGGCGGCAGAGAAATCGGGACGGATTTCCGAAACGCGAACGCGGACGTCGTGGCGCGCGCCCCGCAGCACGATGACGTCGCCTCTTCGCAAATGGAGTGCCGCGGCGAGCGGCGCGCCGAGTTCTGCCGGCGGCTCGGTCGTCGTCGGGCGTGGGGCCGTTGCATCCTCGCCGCGAACGTCCACATCGTCCGAGCCGACTTGGGTGTGAATCGTTCGGATCCCGTTAACGCTCGTAACGCCGGGCGTAGCGCGCACGCGAGCGACGACGCCGGCGTCAAACGTGCCGCCATAGCCCGACGGCTTTACGAGAATGTCGCCGGCGGGCTCATTCTTGACCCACGCGTGCAATGCGCCGGCGAAGGAATCGCTCGCGACGTCGAACGCGACGGCGGCGAACACGGCGATGGAAAGCGCCGCTACCGCGACTGCAATGCGCTTTGGGATGGCACTTAGCGTGAGCCCGGCGAGGTACAGCGACGGCGGCGCGTTGCGCGACACGGACCGGGCAATTGTCCCGATCGCCCTCCAAAACGGCAAGACGACGAGCAGGATCCCCGTCGCGAAGCAAAGCGGAAAGCCGAGCACGAACCAGACGCCGTGAGCGGGGCTCGACGCGAGCGCGATACCGAGTGCAAGAGCGCCGATGCCCAAGAACGCCCGCTTCGCAAGCCCTTCACTTTTCGTCTTGGCCCCTTCGAATTGCCCGCGCCGAGCGGTCAACGCCGGCGCGATGCGTGCCGCCGACAGTGCCGGCGCGAGAGATGAAACGACGGCGATGCCGATGCCGAGGATCACCGCAAGCGCGGCCGTCCAAGGACCGTCGTCTCCGATGTCTTGCTTCGAGCCGGCGACGCGCGTTGCGATACCGAGTGCGAACTCGGCAAGCGCGGCGCCGAGAAGGCCGCCGGCCGCACCATACGCTACACCTTCGCCGACGAACGCCGCAACGATCGACGCGCGAGCGGCCCCGAGGGCGCGCAGCGTTCCGATATCGCCGCGCCGGTACGCGATCGAGGTACCGACCGCGCTGAAGACGAGTAATCCGCCGACGGCGAGTCCAACCGAGGCGAGGGCGCCGAACGTCGCTGCAAGCGCGTTCGTGAGCGAGCCGAGCGAGACATCACTTGGGGCGGGTACCACGACCCGCGCCGAGCTTCCGATCGCGGCAGCGAGCCTCGAGCGTACCGTCTGCGGCGACGCTGCGGCCACGACGTCGATCCGATCGACGCACCCAAACTCGCTCAGAATTTTTTGCACGCTTGCGATGTCCACGAAGACCACGCTCGAATCGACGCCCGTCGCGTTTGGAGGCATCACGTTCGCGACGCGCAAACGGACGATGCGTGCGCCGATGAGGACGGCAAATGACGCGCCGCGCCTCAGCGCCAAGCGGGCTGCCGTCGCACTCGAAACGATCGCACCGTTCGTCCCCATGCTTTCCGCCGGATCGATGAACGAACCGGCGCGCGCGAACGGCCCGGGTCGCCCGTCGTCGAATCCCGAGACGCCCGGGAGGGGCTGCACGAGGTCGACGCCGATGAGCCGCGCCGCATCTCCTCCGGCGCCGCTCCGGTCGACTCCGATCGTTACCGGCCGATCGATGATCGGCATAGCGCTGGCCACCCCCGGCAGATAACGCACGCGGGCGAGCACGTCTTGCGGCAGCCGGGTCCCGAGCGGCAGCACTTGAAAATCGACGTGTTGCGCGAAAAGGTCGCGATCGTCATCGAGCGACCGTATCGTCTGCGCGCTCGCGAGGGCGAGCGCAAGCGCCGTCGCGACGCCGAACGCGATCGCCGCGATCGAAACCACAGCGCGCCAACCGTTGCTGCGCACGAATCCGCCCACGAGCGCGTCGAAGATCATTCGTGCTTCCGTTCCGGCTGGTTGCCGTGCATCAGGACGAAGCCCGTCCCGAGCCGCAATCCTTGCGATCCGGGCGTAACGTCATATACGTCAACGGCGCCGTCCCAGTACGACGGGCCATCCCCGTGCGCGACCGATTCCTGATCGTAGCCGACCGGCTCGAGCGACAAGAACTCCGTTTTTCCGTCGATATGCAGACCCCAAACGTTCGGATAGATCGCTCGCGAGTGCGGGCTGCGCCACGTGGACCCCGGGTGCGCGCCGAACTCATACGAACCTGGGGCGAAGCTATCGACGCTACCGTTCCTTTCCACGAGGTACGCGCAGCGACGGGCCGCACACGCACCGTACGGGCTCGACGTCTCGATGTAGATCTCGCGGCCGTCGTCTAACTGCACCCGGAATTGTGAGTCGGGCAAATCGGCACGCGGAGCCGAGTTCGACCATTGATGGTCGAGCCACGATTTGCCGGCAACCTCGTATCGGCGTCCCTCGATGACGATCGCGCCCGTGCTCGCTATCGAACTATACTCATCGCGCTCGCCACGTGCCGATTCGATGACGAAGCGCGGCTTGCGCGCGACGCCGCGGATCAGCAGTTCCGCACGCTCGAGCTTCGCGTCGAGATCGAACGTAGGCCCCGTTGCTATCGCCCCCGATTCGCGCAGACGCCACGTGCCGACTCGAAGCGATAGCTTGCCCGTCTCGCCGGCCGCGAGGCCGAGGTCGGCTCGATCCGTTCGGCGCTCCGAGAAGAGCCTGCCCGTCGATTCGTCGACGACGGAAAGCGACGCCGGATAGAGGACGACGCCGTGCGGCTCGGCATAGCGAAAGAAGGTCGCCGCATACGAGAACGCGTTCCCACCGCGCCCCACGAGTCGCCCGGTCATGCGCCAGAGTTGGTCCTCAGACGACGGCCTGACTGCGTCGAGCGCGGTTGCGGACCTCACAGCGACCGTCTTAACCGTTTTGCCTACCGCTTCTTCGGCGCAAAACGAAGACAGCGCAAGACAGAGCCCAATCGTGATCCCGATCTTACGAAACATGCACGCCTCCTCGTCGAAGGGCGCCCCGGCTTCGCGCGTCAGCGGGGCCGGCGAGTGCCGGCCCGGGGGGGAACGGGGGGCCGTGCCGCCCCGTTTTCAGATCTGGCTTCGTGAGAACTTATCGCACCGCGGCGCGTTCCGCCGGGGAGGCGGGCGTCCAGGACAGCAGCTTGCGTCCCCGTTCGGCCTTTACGAACGCTTCGGCGAGCGTCGGCGCGAGCACCGTGAAGTGCGCCATCTTGCGGCGTAATGCGGCGTTCCGTTTGCCGTAGACGTGGAGCTTGAGATCGGGGTCGCGCAAGAGGTCCGCGACGCCCGTGAGGTAGTCGCCCGTACCGGTGCCGAGCACGTTGACCATCACAGCGGGTTCGAAGAGTTTGGGTTCCACGAGCGGGAGATCGCAGATCGCGCGGACGTGCGCTTCGTACTGCGAGATCTGCGTGGCATCGAGCGAATAGTGACCGCTGTTGTGCACGCGCGGGGCGATCTCGTTCACGTAGACGTCGCCGTCTTTGACGAAGTACTCGATGCAGAAGGCACCCACGATTTCGAGCGCGGCGCCGATACGCTCGGCCGTGTCGCGCGCGCGCTCCGCGAGCGCCGCGGAGACGCGCGCCGGCACGATCGTCGTCGCGAGCACGCCGTGGTCGTGCTGGTTTTCGGTGACGGGGAACGCGACGATCGTGCCGTCCGTGCCGCGCGCGCAGATGATCGAGACTTCGAGTTCGAACGGCACGAACGCCTCGAAGATCAACGGCGCGCCGCGCGCCGCGACGAGCGCCTCCCGCGCCTGCGCCGGGTCGCGCACGACCCACTGCCCTTTTCCGTCGTAGCCGCCGCGGGCCGTCTTCATGACCGCCGGGAACCCGACCGCGGCGATGGCGGCCGCGAGCGAACCCTCACTATCGACCGCTGCGAACGGGGCGACCGTGCACCCGAGATCGCGCACGAACGTCTTCTCGAGCATGCGATCCTGCGTGACGCGCAGCACGTCGCCGCTCGGCCGGACGAGCCGGCCTTGCGCTTCGAGCGCGCGTACCGATTCGAGCGGAATGTTTTCGAACTCGTAGGTGACGACGTCGGCCCGCGCGCCGAGTTCGCCGATCGCCCGCAGATCGTCGTAAGCCGCGACGATCTGTTCGTCGGCGACCTGGCCGCAGGGCGAATTCGGCAGCGGTTCGAGCGTCACGACGCGATAGCCCATGCGCTTGGCCTCGAGCGTGAGCATGCGCCCGAGTTGGCCGCCGCCGAGGATGCCGATCGTTTCGATAGGCCGCATCAGAGCCGCGTCGCTTCGATCGCGGCGGCGGCTGCGGCCGTGCGTTCGTTCAAGCGCCGTAGCAGATCGTGGTCGGCGAGCGCGAGGATCCGCGCGGCGAGGAGCGCGGCATTGGTCGCGTTGCCGATCGACATGGTCGCGACGGGTACGCCCGCGGGCATCTGCACGATCGAGAGCAGCGAATCGAGACCGCCGAGATTCGTGCTGCGGACCGGCACGCCGATCACGGGGAGCTGCGTTTTCGCGGCAGTCATGCCGGGCAGGTGCGCCGCACCGCCCGCGCCCGCGATGATCACTTGGATGCCGCGGGCCGCCGCCGTCGCCGCATAGTCGAAGAGCAGGTCGGGCGTCCGGTGCGCCGAGACCACGCGCATCTCGTGGCTCACGTCGAGTTCGGCGAGGGTCGTCGACGCCGCCCGCATCGTTTCGAGGTCGGACATGCTGCCCATGATGATGCCGACGCGGGGATGCTCCATCCCGCGGGCTTCGCTCGTCTCGCAGGGGCGACCTCGACGCCGTCGCAAAGCGAAACCCATGGCCCGTTTTCTGCTCGGAGTCAACTATTGGCCGCGAACCAGCGCCATGGCGATGTGGTCGCGCTTCGATCTTGCCGAGATCGACGACGACTTCGCGCGCATCGCCGGGCTCGGCCTCGACGTGGTCCGCTTCTTTTTGCTGTGGGAGACGTTTCAGCCCGAACCCGACGTGATGTCGCCGACGGCCCTCGACCGCTTCGAAGCCGTCCTGGAACGGGCGAGCGCGCACGGGTTGCAGACGATGCCGACGCTCTTCACCGGCCACATGAGCGGCGTGAACTGGCTGCCCGCGTGGACCCTCGATCCGGCGCATCGAGACCTGCGCTTTCGCACGTTCACGCAAGGCGGCGAATCGCCGTTCGGCATCGGCGACTTCTACACGGGCGAGCCCCTCGACGCGCAGCGCGTGTTCGCACGCGCGGTCGGCGAACGCGCGCGCGAACATGCCGCGCTCTACCTTTGGGATCTCGGCAACGAGTTTTCCAATTTGCGGGCGCCGCGCTCCCCGCGCGACGCCGAACATTGGAGCGCGGCGCTCACGCACGATCTTTTCGAGAGTTCCAACGTCGGCGCGACGGGCGGGCTGCACGGCGAAGACGTGACGTTCGAACGCAATATCCGGCCCTCGTCGATTGCCGAGCCGTGGGAGATTGCGACGATGCACGGCTATCCGGTGTACAGCCCGTTCGCCCGCGACCGCAGCGACGCGGAGGTCGTGCCGTTTCTCTGCGAGCTCGCCGCGTCGTGCGCGCACAAACGCGTGCTCTTTAGCGAATTCGGAAACCCCACGTGCCCGCCCGGCGCTCACGCTGCCGGCGGGTATGCGTGTTTGTCGGAAGACGAGATGGCGGTCTACGCGCATCGCGTCCTCGATCGGTTGCAGCACCGCGGCGCGCTCGGCGCGTTCTGGTGGTGTTGGGCCGATTACGCGCCGGAGCTCGCCGCGACGCCGCCGTTCGACGGCGCGCCGCACGAACTCTCGTTCGGCATCGTGCGGGGCGACGGCTCGGAAAAGCCCGTGGCGCAGGCGCTTGCGGCTTTCGGCCGCGAACGGCGCGAGGTCGTCGCAGCGCCGATCGCGATCGTCGATGAGGCGGCCTATTACGACGGATTACCGGCATCGCTCGCGGCCGCTTACGACGCATATTGCGAAGCGCACGCCTTGACGGAGGAAGTCTCGTGAATCAGCACCGGACCGCGATCATCACCGGTGCGTCGTCGGGGATCGGTATGGCGCTGGCCGAACGCGCGGTGCGGGCGGGCTACGACGTGTTCGCGGTCGGCCGCCGCGCGGAGCGGCTTGCCGAGTTGGCGCGAATCGTCGAAACCGCGACGGGCTCGCTCGCCGTGCTCGCGATCGACGTGCGCGCGCCGCAAGCCGCGCAGAAGATCGTCCGCGGCGCACTCGAAAAATTCGGACGGATCGACGTGCTCGTGAACAACGCGGGCGGCGTCGCGGTCGGACCGATCGCCGAACAATCCGACGGCGCCCTTCACGAGCAAGTCGAGACGCACATCGTCGCGCCGCTCGCCCTCACGCGCGAAGCGCTCGCGTCGCTGCGCGCCAGCAAGGGCCAAATCTTTTTCGTGGGCAGCGGCGTCGCGCGCATCCCGGTCGGCATGCTCGGCGCGTATCCGCCGGTCAAGGCGGCCGTGCGCAACATGACGCGCATCGTCCGCAACGAACTGCGCGCCGACGGCATCGCCGTGACGTACGTCGACCCCGGCGCCGTTGCGACCGAATTCATGACGCGCGCGGGATTTGCCGGGCCGCCGCCGGGCTTGGCCGCGTCACCGTACGACGTGGCGCGCCGCATCTTCCGCGCGTTCTCGACGCGAGCGACGACCGTCGAGGGCGTGCCGTGGCAAACGTTCGTCGTCGGGATCGCGGAGGCGTTGCCGGCCGTCACGGATTTCGTTTTGCAACGCGTCCCGCAAATCGTGCTGGGTGACGGCCCGATGCCGTCGCTGACCGGCAGTTCCGACCCGGTCGCGTTGCTGCCGACGAGCGTTCCGAAAACGTCTGTCGAACCGGACGTTGCCGCCGCCGGCGCGGTCCCGGCCGACCCGCTCGAAGCCGCACTTGCGAACCAGCTCGCCCGCATGAAGAAGCTCAATCTGAGCGTGCCCTACGTGCGCGACCTCCTGGTGCCGGGCCGCGAATTGGAACTCGGCGACGTCGCCCTCGGCTGGGCGGGCATGCCCAACAAGAACGAACGCGCCCTCACGAACGACGTCCTCGACGCCCTCGCCGAAGCCGGCCTACTCGAACACGTGGAGCCCGAAAAATACCGCGTGCCCTGAGGGTGACTTGGAGGTGTGCGCGTGCGTGCTCGGTCGGGATGCCGTTTGCTAGCGTCGCATTCCGATCGCGCGGCGCCGTTGCAGCGCGGCTGCGCCCATGCCGGCGAAGAAGAGCAACGTCACGAGGAGTACGATCGTCGCGCCGCTTGCGGCTTGCAGGTAATACGAGAGGTAGAGGCCCGCGACCGCGCTCGTCGCGCCGATCGCGATCGAGAGCGAGAGCATCGTCGTGAAACGTCTCGTTAATTGGAAGGCCGTGGCGGCGGGCGTCACGAGGAGCGCCGCGACGAGGACGATGCCGACGGATTCGAGCGACACCACGATCGTGAGCGCGAGCAGCACGAGCAGCGCGTAATCGACGAACCCCGAGCGAATGCCGCTCGCCTCCGCGACGACCGGATCGAACGACGTGTACAGCAACGCCCGATAAAGAAAGGCGAGCGACACGGCCACAATTGCAGACAACAGCAAGATCAGCGACAGATCGCCGCGCGAGACGGCGAGGATATTCCCGAAGAGAAAGCTCTGCAAATCGACGTTGTAGTGCGGAAGCCGGCTCATCAGGAACACGCCGAGCGCGAACGCACCGGTGAAGAGCACGCCGATCGCCGTGTCGAGCGACACGTTCCCGCGGCGATTCACGAAACCGATGCCGACCGCGGTCAGGATTGCGACGATCGTGGCGCCGACGTAGTAGTCGAGGCCGCGGAGATACGCGATCACGATGCCCGCGAACGACGCGTGCGCGATGCCGTCGCCGATGAACGAGAGTTTGCGCAGCACGACGTAGGTCCCGATCGTCGAGCAGAGCGTACCGACCACCAGCGCTGCGACGAACGCGCGCTGCATGTATTCGTATTGGAAGGGTGCGACGAGCACGTCCACCTTACGGCGCCGCCGGGTCGCCGGCGCGGGCATGCCCGTGGACGTGCGAATGCTCGCGGATGCCGGCATAGGCGCCGGACGAGAGCACCGTCTTGGGATCGCCTTCGGCGAGGACGCGCCGGTCGACCACGACCAGCCGGTCGAACCAATCTTCGGCGCGATCGAGATCGTGCGTCGTCATCATCACGGGCAGGCCGCCGGCTACGAGGCCGCGCACGAGTTCGCGCAGCGCTTCCTCCGTCGCCGCATCGACGCCCGTGGTCGGCTCGTCGAGCAACAGGAGCTTGGGTTCCTGAGCGATCGCGCGCGCAACGAAGGCGCGTTGCTGCTGGCCGCCGGAGAGCTGCGAGATGTGGCGGCCGCGCAGGTCGCCGAGCCGCAGCGCGTCGAGCGCGGCGTCGACGACGTGCCGGTCGCGTTTCGAAAACCGCGCGAACGCGTGCATTCGCGGGAAGCGCCCCATCGCGACGACGTCGTAGACGTTCGCGGGGAAACTCCAATCGACGGCCTCGATCTGCGGCACGTAGGCGATCGTGCCGGGCCGCAGCGACCGCGGCGGTTCGCCGAAGACCTCGAGCGAACCGCGCGCCGGCTTCACGAGACCGGCCACGGTCTTGAGCAGGGTCGATTTGCCGGAGCCGTTCGGGCCGACGATGCCGAGCGCCATGCCGCTCTCGAGCGTGAGGTCGACGCCGTCGAGCGCCGTGACGCGTTCGTAGCGCACGCTCAGATCGCGAATTCGCACGGCTTCGCTCACCGGCCGCCGAGCGCTTTCGCGATCGTCGCGGTATCGTAGCGGAGCATGCTCTCGTAATCGTAAACGCGGGGATCGGCGCCGATAGAGTCGTCGTAGAGATCTTCGACGGTCGCGATGTGCGCGCTCTCCGCGAGCGTTTGGACGAGCTTCGGACTGTATTCGGGTTCCGAGAAGACGGCGCGCACGTGTTGCGCCCGCGCCGTCGCGATCAGGTCCGAGATGTATTTCGGATTCGGCTCTTGTCCCGGCGAGAGCTCGAGCACGCCGATCGTTCGCAATCCGAAGCGGGCATCGTAATAGAGCCACGCATTGTGAAAGACGATCATCGCGCGCGACGCGGGTGGGATCGTTTGAATACGCGCAGCGATCTGCCGCTCGAGAGCGGCCAGGCGCCGATCGTACGCGGCCGCGTGCGCCTCATAGACGGCACGGCCTGCGGGATCGAGCCGGATCATTCCGTCGCGAATCGCACGGACGTACCCGCGCGCGAGTTCCGGATCCATCCAGAGATGCGGATTGCCGTTGCGGCTGGGGAGACCCTCGGACGCGACCACCGTGATCAGATGGGCATTCTTTGCGTTGTCCAGCGTCCGCGCGAGCCAGCTCTCGAGGCCGAGCCCGTTTTCGACGAGCAGATCCGCGCCGTGGACCTTCTCGATATCGCCCGGCGTCGGCTGATAATCCTCGGGCGACGCGCCGACCGGTACGAGCGACTCGACCGTGGCCCGCGAGCCCGCGACCGCTTTCGCGAACGATACGAAGGTCGAGATCGTCACGAGCACGTGCGGCGGTCCGGCGGCGGGTTTGTCGACGCCGCCCTGCGCACATGCCGTCAGCGAGACGACGAAGGCGGCCGCGGCGACGGCGCGCGGCAAAGCCGGCATCATCTCGAATCTGCAAAGCATTCCTACTTGTGAAGATTGCGCTTTCTCGGGTAACGAGTCCTTGCGGGTGACGATGTAGGCGGCACTCCAATCCAGTTCGTGCTCTGCCGCGTTAGCGGAGCAATTCACGATTTCGTTTTGCGCTATCGCAAAGGATGTCGCATGATCCTCGGCCCCTCGAAGGCTTTCCGTCGCGTCGGTGTGGCGTTGTGCGCGTGGCTCGGGCTTTCGACGAGCGCGCTTTGGGCGCACCCGCTCGGAAATTTCACGATCAACCACCTCTCCGAGCTGCGCTTTTCCGGCAACCGGGCGAGCGTCCATTACGTCCTCGACATGGCGGAGATCCCCACCTATCAGGCGATGCGCGAAGCCACGCCGGACGGCGTGATGAACGCGGCGCAACTCGCGGCGTGGGCGAAGTCGCAAAGCGCGCAACTCTTGCCCGAGCTTCATTTAAGCGCTGATGGAACGGCCGTGCCGCTCGCGCTCGATGCAACGAGCGCGCGCACGAAGCCGGGCGCAGGCGGCCTGCCGACGATGTACGTGACCCTCGACGCGCACGCCGCGCTCCCGGCTGACGCGGGCACCGCACGGCGTCTCACCTACGACGACGCAACGTTTCCCGGCCGGCTCGGCTGGCACGACGTCATCGCGGGCTCGCAGACCGAACCGACGCGCGAACTGACCGCGTACCCGAGCGCCCTCATCGGCTCGCCGCGGCAGACGACGTCCGTCGCCATCGCGCTCGGACCGAACGGCGTGGCCCGCGTGACCGCGACGCCGAACGCAAACGCACATGCGATGACCGCGGGCGGCCCCGTCGTATCGCAACTGCGATCCAATCAGCTCTCCGACATGTTGGCGCGCGGCACGAACGATTGGGCTTTTGTGGCGCTGACGTTTCTGGTCGCGCTCGTACTCGGCGCACTGCACGCCCTCGAGCCCGGTCACGGAAAGACGCTGCTTGCGGTCTCGCTCGTCGGCGCGCGCGCAACCGTGAAGCAGGCCGCGATCCTGGCAACGGCGCTAACGATCGCGCACACGATCGGCGTGCTCGCCCTCGGCATCGCGATCAACCTCTTCAAAGGATACTTCGTGCCCGAGTCGATCTATCCGTGGATCACGCTGGTCTCCGGCGTCGCGATCGCCGTGGTCGGCGCGCGCGCCGTCCAAAAGCAAATTCGCAACCGGCAGCCGTTCGCGCACGCGCACGCTCACGTTCACGCGGCGACCCACCCGCACGAGCACGACCACGTGCATTCCGCGCACGGATCTCACGGTCACGGCCACACCCACGGCCCGGACCATGGCCACGCGCACGTCCACGACGATCTCGAACACGCGCGGTCGCACGCGCTTCCCGGCAACGCGCCGCTGCGATTCGGCGGAACCGTCTGGGCCGCCATGAGCGGGGGCGTGGCACCGTGTCCCGCCGCACTCGTGGTTCTGCTCGCGGCGGTCGCACTCAACCAAGTCGCGTACGGCATCTTCGTGATCGTCGCGTTCAGCTTCGGGCTCGCCGCGACGCTGACCGGGCTCGGCATCGCCGTGGTCCGCGGCGCATCGTGGTTGCAGGGGCGGCCGCAGTTCGAACGCTTCGTCACGTACGGCCCGCTCGTTTCGGCGATCGTCATCTCGGCGATCGGCGCGATCATGGTCGGGCAAGGATTCGACGAGCGCGGCATTTCGGTTTCGCCCCTCGTGGTCACGCTCCTGACGGCCCTCGCGATCGCGGGCTATGCCTTCTCGCATCCGTTCGCACACAACCGCAGCGTGGAGGCGGCATGATCGGTCTTTCGGCGTTTGCGGTTTTCGCGCTCGGGCTGCGTCACGGAGCGGACCCCGATCATATCGCGGCGATCGACAACATGACCCGCAATTCGTTCGACGAACGCCCGTGGCTCAGCCGCTTTTGCGGCACGCTGTTCGCGGGCGGCCATTCCGTCATGGTGCTCTCGATTGCGGCGCTCGTCGGTCTGCTCGGCACGCACGTCGGCAGATACGGCGACACGATCGAGACGATCGGCACGTGGATCAGCATCGCGGTGCTCGTCTTGATCGCGCTGCTGAACCTGCGTCAATTGCGCTCGACGGGCGACGGCCGCATCGCCGGCGTCAAGACCAAACTCTTGCCGCGCTTCCTGCGCGAGGCCACGAGCCCGTGGATCGCGCTACCCGTCGGGTTTCTATTCGGTTTCGGATTCGAGACGTCGAGCCAGATCTTGACGTTCTCCATGGCGTTCGGCGTCCGCGCGGGCGTCCTCGGCGCGCTCCTCGTGGGCGCGCTCTTCTGCTTCGGCATGGTCTGCACGGATACGCTGGACAGCGTGCTCGTCCACCGGCTCGTGTCCGATCGCGTGAGCCTGCGCACCACGACGATGCGCGTGTGGATTTGGTCCGTCACGATCGTCGCACTTGCGGTCGCCGTCTACGAATTCGCGCAGCTCCTCGGCTGGCAATCACCCGTGCCCGACCTCTACGTGAGCGTCGCGATCGTCACCGCACTCCTCGCCGTTTTCGCATACGTCTTCGTATCCACGAAGCGGCTGCGAGCCCTTCCCCCGTCAACTCAAGGCACCACTTCGTGAGAGGAAACGACTCCATGCAACTCAGGCCCATTTTCGGCGCGGTGACGGCGGCCGTCGCCCTTGCCGCCGCCGGGGTGCTCTACGCGGTTCACCCCGCGAAGGGCTCCGATCATCAAGATACGTACAATCTCGCAAACCGCAGCAACAAGTCCGCCGACATCACCGACGTCTACGTGTTTCCCGCCCCCGACAACGCGAACAACGTCGTGTTCGCGATGGACACGACGCCGCTGGTCCCGCCCGGCCTCGGAACCGCTAGCTTCTTCGATCCCACGCTGATGTACCAGTTCAAGATCTCGCATCAAACGTCGGGCATCGAAGACGAGGTCATCCAGGTCGGCGTGACCGGCACGGGCGCGACTCAGACGCTCACGCTTTACGGTCCGGCGAGCCCGAACGAAGTGGGAACGACCAACACGTTCATCGCGCCGACCGGAACGTTTGCGTACAATACGCCGACCACGCTCTCGGGCGGCACGATCCAAGCGTTCGCGGGACCGAAAAGCGACCCGTTCTTCTTCGATCTCTTCGCGTTCTTCACGTTCCTGGGCGACCGGAATTACGGAACGCACAGCTCCCAAAGCGATCCCGGCCCGGAGACCGCGTCCAATCCCGAGGGACTTTCCAACGGCGATACGGCAAAAAATCTCTCCGGGCTCGCCCCGTCGTACGATCAGACCGGCAACAATCCCGGACCGAACGGGCCGACGACTCCCTCGTTCAATGGCTTTAACGCCGGCACCGTCTCGAACGTGATCCCCGCGACCGGCACCATAACCAGTCCGACGCTTGGCGCGTATGCGTGCAGCGTGAACAAAGCCAGCGACACGCTCGATGCGGGCCCGTTCAACGTCGAAGCGATCGTCATCGAGGTCCCGAAGTCACTGCTCACCACCGCATCGCTCAACAAAGCGGGCAGCACGAGCTCCACGATTCACGTGTGGGCGACCGTCAACTCGTCCACGGGTTCGTAGGAGAACGACATGAACAAAGCTATCGTAACGCTCGCAATCCTCGGAACCCTCAGTCTCGGTCTCGGCGGGTGCAACACCTCGACGACGCACCTCACGCCCTCGAGCCCGACGCCGGGCTCGTACGTGCAGATCGAACGCCTGTCGCGACCGGCCGTCAAAGAAGTGTTCGAGCCGTTTCAAGATCATCAGAAATCGAACGCGGTCGAGCCGTACAGCGATCCGACGATTCAAAACGATATCCTGGTGACCGAAGACGCGCTACGCGCGCCAAACTCGGTGGCGGGCACCGACTACGGCAAGACGCTCGCGAGCGTGCTGTATCCGGACGAGTACACGGTCATCCTCAACGGACCGGCACCGTCCGGAGCCGACCCATACTACTTCCTCAGCGAAATCGCGGACAAGGGCGCCTTCGGCGGCCGGGCTCCCAACGACGACGTGATCGATCTGGAACTCGGCATCCTCTTCGGAAACACGCTTAGCGCGCTCAAAGTCACCGCAGACGACGACGAAGAGAATACGTGCCTCGGTTCTCAGAATATCGGCGGTCAAGGAAAGGCCGTCGAAGACCCCGCGAAGTTGACCGTGGCTACATTCCCCTACTTGCCGGCCGCGCGGTAAATCCCGATTCCCAAACGAGGAGCGCCCCTTTCGGTTGCGGCCGGAAGGGGCGTCGCGCTCGCCCTTCCGGTCGCACTTGCGGTCTGCGCGTTCGCGCTTTGGCCGGCGTACGAAGAGCGCGCGTCCGGTGCCGCGCGCGCCGCGGCGCTGCCGACCATGGCTCCGGTCGTCGCCGACTATCAGCGCCGGGACGCGACGATCGCGTTCTGGGAAGGCATGGTCGCCAAGCATAATCCCCAGGACATGATCAGCCCGCGTCAAGCTGCCGAACAGTATTTGCAGCGCTATCGCGAACGCGGCGACATCGACGACGTCTTGCGCGCCGAGAACGATGCGAAGCTTTCGATGCGCGCCCAGCCGCGCGGCAACATTCCGGCCGAACTGGAACTCGCGTCGATTTTCCTGACGCTACACCGCTTTCACGACGCGATCGTGATGACCCGCGACGCGATGCGCTATGATCCCGGCGATCCTGCGATGCTCACGCGTGAAGCAACGCTCGACTTGGAGGTCGGCGCGTACGCACTCGCTCGCCGGCGCTTGGATGCCGTGCCGAGCAAAGATCGCAACGACG
>Ga0116227_10010293_pt1 | contig 16415 bp, 11 predicted proteins | sample S1TSphgellanicum_FD_89693 | JGI IMG/M metagenome (GOLD analysis project Ga0116227, IMG submission 89693) | Host-associated microbial communities from peat moss isolated from Minnesota, USA - S1T2_Fb - Sphagnum magellanicum MG | ecosystem: Host-associated > Plants > Peat moss > Unclassified...
GAAGAGATGGTTGGTGTGGGTTGGATGGTGGGAGGGAGGTGTGGAGGGGTAGGAGGGTAAGTAGGATATATCCGTTGTGTTTTTTTTTTTTTTGTGGCAATTATTTGAATTTTTAAAGAACCGTCTATTTCAGTTTTATAAACATTTCAGAATGAGAGAATCGTCAGTTATGATTGTTGGAAAATGAACATCGGAATCAAAGAACCGTCAATCTCGGTTATTTGAAACCCCTCCAAAAATTGGCATAAAAGAACCGATGAAGAACTGGCAGTTTTTTTTTTGGGGGGGGGGGGCAGATACTTGATAGTTTGTGAGAACTGTGGTTAGGAATCCTAAGAACCGTCCTTATAACCGTTGGGCTCTGTTTCTAATAACCTACCCCTGTTAAAGCACCCTATATGAGAGCTATTGGACTGTTAGGGATACCTAGTTGGTCGTTAGTGGGTAGTAAAAACACTAAAAACTGAGGTAATCACCATGTTTAGCTAGTGAATGAACTGGAACCCAATGGAAAAGTGTTTTTTTATTTTTTCTGTCCACCTATATCATCCATCCCTCATGCTGGGTTGTTGTTGCTTGGTTCACTCTCTGGCCCAACAATGAATGAATGTCACATGCCACATTCATTCATTGAACGGCCCGGGTATCATTCTGTCAGTGTGAGGTTGCTGCAGACAGACATGAAAGTGAATGCTCTGCACAAAATGCCTTCCCTACAATTTCCAAGGCAATTCAAATGCCACTTCCCCCAATGGTTTTTTAAAAAAAATTTAATTTAAATTTTAATTTATTTATTTTATTTTAAATATTTAAATATTGAATAATAATAATAATAATTTTTTTAATTAAAAATTTTTAGAAATAGATTTAATATTAAAGAAAGAATTCAAATATTCCCACAATATAATTCTTCATGCAATTAATTGTCTTCTTTCTTTCCCGTCTTCAATGGACTCCTTTGTCAACAAAACTAATTGTCGTTGATTTTTTTGGCAAATCTTTTGTATGAAGCCAAAAAAAGAGATTTTTTTTTTGAAAAAATGTGTTTTTTTTCAGTGTAACATAGAACTTTTTTTTTTCTAAAAATTTTATTTTAAAATTTTAAAAATATAATGTGTTTTCTTTTCACGTAAAAATCATATTTCAGCAAAAAAAAATCATTACTTTTGTATAATGATAATTTCAAAAAGACCAAAAAAAACACACACACACAATAAATATTATGGTGGGCTTTTTTAGTTCATTCATTGATAAAAAGTAATGCAGTTTTGCCCGGAGTCAGAACGTGCCCATTGTTGACACTGCACAGGAACTTCCTCCATGACTATTGTTGTTGTCCTGTGTTCACAGAACACTAAATACCACACGCTTATGAACTTTGCAGATGTCGGTGTGCGACAATCTTGCACCCATCCAAGAGAGACCTAAGCAATGTCTGCAATTTCATTACTTCAACTCATCATGGCTTCTGTTTGGGTTGAATTCGGAGGCCAATTTAATTCTACAACCTCTCCATAACTTACATAAAGCGCAATGGTACAAATACGGAATTTTGTTTGAGAATTTGAACTCCCTCCGTATGTTAGGTTAACATCCATTTCACTAGGTTGACATGAGAATTTGTCAAGTACAGAGTATCATTCATTTTGTGGAAGCAACTTCGGCTTTTCTGACTCGAGATAAAATTTTAGGGTTTCAACATTTCAAGTCTTGGCACTCAGTAGTTGGGTGGGTTTGTTCAACAATGCACGACTAGGCTACCTTGTTCCTGGCTTCTTCTTCCACACTAATTATATGGTTTTCAGAAAAATGTTGAGATTTTCAAAAAACTAAAATTTTTGATTAAAAAATGCCTGACCAAAAATATTGAATCTTCAGGAATTTTTCTTTCAAAACGAAAATTTAAAATTAATTCGTTATTTGAAAAGAAATTAGTTATGTTTGTGACAGTTTGAAACCAAGCTGTACTAATTACATTGCTATTTATTTACTATTAAATTCATTTTTTGCAGTCAAATTACCCTAATCCTGTTACTACATGCAGAGTTTTTCTTTTTTGGTAATTTCATAATATTGAGATTTTTTTAAAATATTGTATTTTATACTAGAGAAAAAAATTCCAAAAAACCCAATTTTTCTGGAAAGAAAAAAAGAAAAAAATTGTCAGGAAAAAAAAAGAAAAAAAAGTTACATGGTTCCTTCATTCCTCATGATTTTGTTGGGCCCTAGGGACTAACCCATTGGATCCAACTTTTGGAAGGTTTACCTTATTAGAACCGGTTTCACATTAGGTAAAAACCGGTTTCTTCGGTGAAAGTGTTTAGACTGTATGGATCAGAACGATTTTTTTTGGTGTTCAGAGTGTGAACACAATAGGTAGATGTACAACATCTTAATCTATTGGCAGGGCCAGCATGTTTGTGATGCCTTGTTCGAACTAGGCACAAAACTATTATGTGACGATCTGTTTGTTTCATGAGCAATGTTGGCCCATTCCACAAACAGTCAATTGTGAATTATAAATGATATTTGCTGGCTGTAAACAACATACATGGCTTTGTAGAAATGCCCATTAAATTCCACATGTTCACAGAATGTGGATTGCTGATCCCATGTACCATTTACATGTTTTTCTTAAGGATAGTAGTAGTAGTAGTGATGGTTGTGAAGCCTGGTTGTTATTCAATGCATGTCGGTGGCTAAATCTGAAAAACCATTCACTTCCTCAGAGTTTAGAGGGTGTAATGCTCTCTACCTCTATTGTCATGGCATTCAATTTTGTAGTCTCTTTGGAGGATATCTTTTACATACTACTGACGCTTCGTTGAAAATATGAGGTGCCTTACATATGTGTATGAGGTCTCTTGTAGTAGGCATATAGTGCCTCTTGCTCCTATTGCCTTGTGATTTTACCTATGTTTAAGCTCATGACATGTTTGCCTTATGTTTCAAGATGTGTATGTCCATTGGCAAATGAACATGCGTGAAATGTGAGGCCATACTTGGATGCCACCCAATCCTAGGACCATTATTTTGGGATTGCTCTCAGTTAGGTTGCCCCTACATACACATACACTAGAAAACATTTGAAAAATTACCTTTCAGTTTATAAGTGGGTTTTAATCATAACTCTAGTATGGCTTGTGCCATTGGCCCAAGTGTGAACCCATTATAAAAATAGGGAAACTCAACATGTGAGCATTTGTCTTGCAATGTATGTATCGATTTTTTGAACAGCCAAATATGAAAGGAAATCATGCTTTGAATTGAACGGTAAACCTTCAAGTGTTACCACGTTCTCAACTGATTTTTCCTTCCAAAACCTGGTTTTTTAAAATTTATTTCAGCAGCAGAAATCATTTAAAAATCAATATCTCCCATATTCTGAATCCAAGTCTTGCCAAATAAATTCCATTAAATCCTACTCCTCAAGATCTTTCCAATAACACCAAAGGCACATTCCAATTCCTCCATAATTTTCAGCTACAATTTAATTTAATTTTCAGTGAAGAAATCATTCAATATTCAAGAACTTTTGCATTGTAAGTCCAAAGATCATGGAACCAAGCCCATGCACCCCTCCTCATCAAGAGCTTTCCAAAGACACCTAGAACACAATCTAAAGCTTCTTGGTAGGGTGGATCTCATAACTACAAAACAAAACAAAGTAGACTACCATCCTTCATAGATAGATGGACACTTGTGATTAGAAAATGTTTTAGTTGTTAAAGACAAGTGCCATCGAATAATTAATTGTAAAAGGCACCACATGGCATGGAAGTTGATTTAGCAGTTGCAAACCCTCATGATTATAGGTAATTTTTTAATCCCTTATCATGAATGATAAACATTATGGTGTTGAGCTGAGTAAATTTTGTGCAACTTAATTTTGTGATTGAATTTGTGACTACATTATGAATTGTTTCATGATGTCAAATGCCTTAACTACTTAGCCTAGGCTAGCCTAGCTTATTTATAAATATTTAGATAAAATAATAGGTAAGTATTAATGGGTGTTTATCCCAACCAGGCCTCTAAGGTGTAATTATAAAAATTTAAACCCCTCATCTTCATAAGAATAAATCAAGTCATTGACCATTGCATCACACCTTTATAAAATGATAAATTTTGTTAATATTTATTTCACATTTCTGTTTGTAAACATAAAATTTCTAATCCTATATTCTAATATAAATTTTGGATTGAAACATCATAAAACTAATAATAACAAAATTTGCTCATTTAGATCTATTCAAGACTAGTTTTAGAATTAAAATCCAGTAATGAAAATATGATAAAAACATTCAAAATAATAATTTTGGTTATGAAAGTAAAGTTTTTCTAGAAATCAAAGTGCTCTTCTTTCATGCTCCATTAAAATTTCATTTTTATAAAACCCTTCTCTTCCTCTTTTTCAAAGATATAAAACAATCATGTGTTCTATTCAAATTCAAACAATGATAAAAACTATGTAATCTAACTAGTAATTCTTAAAATAATACCTAAATAAGTAAAAATATACTAACTAACTATTACCACCAGTAACTATTCCCTTAACATTACCCCACTTGTACTTTGAATTACGTCTCGAAATTCTAGATCAAAAATTTGTTAAAAAAGTTAATTTTAATGTTGTTTTTGATCTTGTGATTCAAAAATCTAATGTTTCTCTAACTGCACTACAATTTGATCCATTTGTATTACAATTGTTCTACCTATGGCTATTGTACTTCAAATTAAAGCAACATTTAATTCTTTGTCATGGCTCTTATAGTGTTTCTATTGACAATTATGTAGTCGTTTGATGATGTGTTGTTGTTTGCTCTTGTGACTACAACTTTGATGTCACTTGTGGTTATTGCTATGATTGCAGATCTAATGTAATTTGAATATGTTCATGTTGTTGCAACTTTAATGTAAGCTTAGTTTGATCATGCTGAACTTCCTGAGTTTTGTGTTTTTCATTTTATATCTACTCCCCTATTTCTATGGCTGCATATGCATACTCTAGAGAACTAACCTCCTGCACAATAGATTTTATTGGTTTTAAAATCTATTTTAATGCACATGTAGACCACCACTAGCCTTCCTCTTAAGGTGATCCTTCCCTCCTCTAAGATCTCTTGGTTCTTCCTTTGATGTTTTTGTACTTGATGGTCCTACACCATCAATATTCCCTTTATCCTTTTCCTCATCTGAAATTTATGGTTCTAGAGAGAGAACTAAAGGTTCATATTCAAATGTTGGCATGACTTTCTCCATTTGAGATATCCTATGCTTGTATAACCTTTCATTTTTCTCATACCTTTTGTAGACCTCTCCAATATTTTTCTAAACAATATTCTATATTACATCCCACCACAGATCTACATCTTTTTCTTCCATTAACAATGCCTTGAGTTTTATCTGAAGCAAAATATTTTTCTTCTTGAATTCATTGTTTTCTATGAAAACACTATCAAAATTAAAAGGCTTTACTTTCTTGGTCTCCTCCAAAAGTTTATGCAACTTCTCATTAAAAGTTATTTTCTTTTTGCAAATTTTTGTCCATCTGTGCATGCCTCTAATAAGTTTGCTTTTATATGTCATTCTTTGCTTAATATATATAACCAACTTCCATTCTAAGTTCATCCAATTCCTTTTGTTGCTTCAAGAGAATCTACTCCATATTCTTATAGTATCTCTGAAGTTTGTTGTATTCCACACTCATAATATCCTTTTCTACCTTCAAGTTCTAGTAATTGACATCTATCTCCTTTAGAATTGTATGTGAAAAATCATTTTCTACTTTGATGTTCTGCATATCCTTGCTATGCTTTTCCATGTTATTAATCTTTTATCTAGTTACCTATAATTTTGCCAATATTTGATTATTTTGATTATCCTTATCTCGTAATTCTGCTTTGAGCTTCTATTCCTTCTCCAAAACCCTTACAAATTCTAAATAGATATGTCCTTTTCCTCTATGATCTATTTGTTTTTTATCTCTAGATCAAAAAGTCTAAACAAAATATTAGTCATCTACACATTATATTATGTTGCCTCTTGAAACATACTAGCAGTTCTTTTGTGTTCATCCAATTCTACTTCTATCCCTTGTTTAGATCTTGGTGTATGAAAACTAGGAGTTTGACCCTTGGAATTTGTTCTTGAAGAACCTAGACTTTTATGTGCAATCTACATCTTTCCAAATACATTTGTGCCTGTTGCAGAACTTGGTCTTGAAAGTAACATACCTTCATTGTTCTATGGTGTTGGAACATATTGTTGTACTTTTAGTGGATCCAAGTCCAGATCCTGTATCTACTCCTTTGTTGGCTAGTGAACTTGAAATTATGGCTATTTCTTGAGCCATCTTTGATGTTCCTGCCCATCTGATCTCTTGCCCCTACTTTGGAGAGATTTCTGGTCTTGTATCAAATTAAAAAGATGTGGATTTCTCCTTTTGTCTCTAATGTTGATGTTGTTGTTTCCTTAGCAGTTATGCTACTTATTAAGGATTAATATTGCCTTTCATTACAATATCTTCTTATCTTCTCTACCTCTTCTACAAAGTTTCCCTCTCTTCATCAGCATCAAACTAAGACATCAAAACTACTCTTTTGGTTGTCCTAATCTCTAATTATTTCTCCTTTTTAGGATAGATATGTGTAAGGTTTAGAGGTCTTTTGTTTTTCATGAACCTCTCTTTCAAACTGTCCTTTCTTGTCATGTCCTCATGTGGCTATGGCTACTTTTTTTTCTCATGTGGTTATGCTCCTTCTAATGAAAACCACTTCTAAAACATAACTAGTATTATGGCATAATGGCATATATATATTTTTGGTTCTTTTTTGGCTATTCCTTCAATCATGTTTTTCTAACACTTCTCCCATTTGATCAATTCTTTGACCAATTGAAAATACATAATTGTAGCCCAATCGACAAACTTTCCATGATCTACCCTAAAAATCATCATTGTAGACTTATTACTATAATATTGCACCTTACCTTTTTGGTAAATAATAAGCAAAATGGTAGCAATTTTATTGGCATATTCCAACCTCATTTTTTTTACAACCCACCCTTCATTGGTGTTGTAAGTGTTAGGGACTCTATAAACTATATTTACCAATGCTACTCTGGCATCAGACATTTCTACTTGATCTGCTTCTGTTTCTCCTCTATAGTAGATTTAAAAAAATTCTGCCAACAAATGCTTGTTGATAATTATCTGCTTTTCCCCCAACATAACTTTGATTATGTTATATTTTGGATCCAACTTCTAGTTGTTCAAAAATTCAACTAGAATGTTGTGCCGGGGAGTCTTTTAATTAATTTCAAATATACCTACTAAGATAATAACACATCTTGGGTTTACAACTGGTTAATAAAACAACAATTGTTTTTTTTACTACACGTTCATGTTAATGACTTTGTAGTTGTAAAAGACATTGTGGTGCCACATGGCATTATCGTTTTGCGACTATAGTTGATATCACAACTTGATGGTTCTTACAAAAATATCAAAAATGTATTTTTAATCATCCAAAATTAGGTAATAACAAAATTCCATTCATTCTTGCAACTTTTCGTGAATAATAACAATTTATGGTCGTGTGATGTTGGTGTGACATGCCACATGGCAATGAAGTGGACTAGTAGTTGCAACACCTCATGACTTGTGACATTAATTTCACATCATGATTCATGTCATTGATTTGATGAATTAATTTCATTTATTAGCTAGTTGAAAATATTGTTGACATACCTATTAAATTAACCTATGTATGTAGGCTACTTAATAGAAACCTACTTTGTAATATAGGCTATTTTGTAAGTTACTTAATTATACATAATAAATTTACTACATCTAATATGTTTAAATATACCTAAAATAAGTTACCCTACTAATAGGTTAACCTAGTAGGCTTGCCTAAGTTCCTAACTTTAGGTTTTATGCCAAGTCAACCTACCTATAGCTTCATTACAAGATATTTTATCAAGTTTGTAACCACATCAAATTTGTGCAACTAGATGTGACTATGATGCGACTAGATGCAACTAAATGTGACATAATTATCTTAGTTTTTTCTTTAGCCTAAAAATGCATAGGTTAGTAAGTACTATAAGTTGACAAACTAGATCATCTTAAATCAACCTAGGATGGTTTAAGTTTAGGCTAGGTTGGTAGGTAGTAAGTAGGTTGACCTAGGTTGACCTAAGGTGCCCAAGGTTAATTCAAGACTAAATTTTTTGAGTTTTATAAGTTTGTGTTAAATTTAATTAGTATCAAAAAATGTGGTAGTGCAAGGGATGAAAATTTGAACCCCAAAGTGAAGGTGAGGGGTTCAAGTCCTCATTTGTGCAACTTATGATACCTAGGCCAAATGGCCTAGGTGACTTAGGTTACTTAACATAGCTAGTTAACCTAGCTAGGTTGACTTTTGGCTAGATGAGCTAAGCTAGGTTACTTAGCCTAACCAACTTAGCTTAGCTAGGTTAGGCTAGGTTGACTTTTGGTCATGTGCAATGACTCATAAAGTGTGTATAAATTTTTGACACATGAATTTAAATTACCTATTAAATAGTAAATGTTTGTACAATTGTGTAGGCAATTACAATAATAGACACTACATGTGTTATTTAATCATAGCTAGCAAAAAATATTAATGACACATTTAATAGCAAATTTATTAAAAATTATCAACTATCAATGAATGCCTTTAATAATGAATAAAATATGTTTAATTTTGATCAATCTTTTTGTTTAAACTTATGATAGTCATAAATTGTAATTGCATGTATAATTAAAATCCAAATGCATTAAAATTTGGATGCATCATAATGTAGTCAAATATACAATTATTAGCATTTGCAATTATCGTGATGTATACAACTGCTATATATGTAGTCACAAAGTAAGTTGATTTGGACATTAATCATAGATTAGTCACAAATATAGGGTTGAAATGAATAAAATTTTCTTGTAATAATAAAATTGTATGAACATCAACTACATTAATTCGTATGTCAAAGTTGTAATTTAAGGTATCTTATGACATGTTTGGTATTTGAAGACCCATTGAGGATTTGAGCTATTACTTGTCATGGGGAGGGGTGAAAGATAGACCATTTTGTTGTGAAAAAACATATCAATGTCATGTACAATGTAGCAAGGAGTTTAGAAAATCATGCCAGGCCTATGCAATCTTTTGCAATATAAACATTGTCCTCAATTTACACTATGAAAGGTTTGATCGGTTTTTCTGTGTAAGGTAAAAGCCCCGAGACACAGAAATATTCCCAAAGCAAGGGATCTATCAAGCCTTGCAGTTTGAGAATTTTTTAGTAACTAAAACTTGGATGTGAGAAATATTGCAACAGGGTTACATACTGAGCTTTGATGGGAGATGCTCTAAGATGGCCTCCACATACATTTACCAATTTTGTTCCTCCCAAAGAGGCCTTGTACAGAGTATAATGTCTCCCATGGGCAGTGCTCATACTGAGAGCCAAAACTACCTTCCTCCCCTAATTGTCCTAATTATAATAACAAAGGCAAAACATCAAGAGGTTCTTACAATTGTCACCATGTTTGGAACAAGAATGACTAATTACAACATTCATCCTTCCCAATAATAACAATCTCCATATTCCAACTTCAAATTCTACTTCCACACTAACTGGGCTTTACAAACATGGTGTAAAAATGACATACATGTATGGTTGTGTTCAAATTCCAAAGTCATGTTGAGATGGACTACCCATTACAGGTACCCATATTACCCAAGTAAACTATGATAAACAAGAAGTTGTAAAATATGCACTAGATGCAATCCAAACTCGATTTCACGCTATTTAAAAGCTGAAATTCATCCAAATTCTAGTGTAAACTCAGTTTCATGCTATTTAAAGCATAAATTTCATCCAAAGTACAGATGACAAGGCACTACACACTCAATTACACACTATTAAAAACCTGAACTTCATCCAAATAAGAGTCCAAACTCAATCTCATGTTAATGAAGCCTGAACTTCATCCAAATTATAGTCAGAACTCAATTTTGCACTATTTAAGCCTGAGCTTCATCCAAATTACAGTTTAAAGGCCATTGTACTGATGCCAGTGGAGTTGCTCTTAGGCAACCAAACACAACATCTAAAATTGTGGGAACTTTGGAATCTAACTTCCAAATTTGCTAGAGAGCAAAAACATCCTAAGTCTCCCCTTCCACCCACCCAACCACCCAAATCCAATGATGATTGTTGCAAATTGCAATCAAAGAATGTGGAGTAGAAGAACATCCCAAAACAATACAAATCTTTCTCTCTCTATGTATAAATGTGTACACCTTACATCATGTGAAGTCTCTTGTATCCTATCTATCAATCACCCATCTCCCCAACTCACACCGAAATCTTGGTGTTTTGTTTTGAAGGCTTTGATCATCAACATCATCATGTGTTTCATGCCATTCAATGCAACCACAATTTTTGCACACAAATGGGTATGCAAATGATAGTATACACTAGCTAGTGGGAGATTGGTTCAAGAATTTCCTCCCCCTCCCGCCCTTTTCAGAGTAAGAAAATGATGATTTTTTGGGATAAATTTTGCTTCTTATTAGAGCTGTTTGCGTGGTTGTCACAGCTCCACTATTGAAAGGAGTTGTTATAAGCAAACACCAGATTCTTCTTCTTTCGATCTCATACAGAAGGAAACTTCAGCAGGTGATAGGATGCGGATTGCCCGTACTGTGCTCACAAACACCCTGCAAAACACCCCAAGAGAAATAAAGAGAAAGCAAAGAGTCAATCTCTCTAAGGCTTTTTGCGAAAACAAAAACCCACCTCCATAAATGAATCTATCCAATCTAAAGTGAGATCTTTGGAAGAACCTCCAACAATTGTGTTGTCTCAAGGAAGGATGATGAAGCCAAGAGGAGAAGGAAAATCAACTACTGTTTTTTCAAAAGAGTAAAGTAATAACGTACTCCCAAGGATCGTCCCCAACAAGGAGGAGGTCATTTTCATTGTCTAGAAACACCAGTTTCCATCCAAGGTCTTGATCAAGCTGGCACTCAAGATTGAACATGCGTGCTAATGCACCCCGCAACTCCTCATAGTTACTAAACTGATTGACGTTAATCGCTCGTGTTATAGATCCCAGCTTGTACACCTGATCATAGCCCACCCAATGCATCGAAAGCGCATTACAACCCCATCATCTTCATCATCATCATCATCATCACCATCATACATATACCATACTAAACCAAAAAATCACCAACAAATCTCAGTTTCAAAGAGAGCTCAAGAAGCATCTCCATGACCCACACCTTTTATTTTGGGCCTCTACCAATGTCTACCACATTCCACATAGATGAGTCCTATTTGACTATAGAGTCATGATTGTCAATGTCATGATTCTATAGTCAGATAGGACTCTTTGCTTATGCCATGTTTTGGCGTGATGATTTCACACTATTTAAAGGTTGTACTTCATCCAAAGTACTGTGAAGAGAAGCTTCTTTTACCTTGGTGAAGCTTCGGACCAGCTTTGGAGGGCAACTAGCACCAGCTCCTTGCAGTTGAGAGAGATTGTTGTTGGGGCCTTCATTGGAATTTGTATTAATGAATGCAGGAGGAGGAGGCTCTACACCTGAGCTTGATGAGGAGCAGTAAGATCCCTGTACCAATCTTCTCCCGTGAGCTTCACTCTGCAGTGATTGTTGTACCTTGCTCAGCCTTGAGGCAACTGGCAATGGACATGATGATTTGGTAGTGGATCCCACTGGAAGGAAACTGGGGTTGTTATTGTTGTGCATTTCAAACTGAGCTTTTGATGACTCCTGCTCTGCGTCATCTCCATTCCTGTGTATAATTCCTTGACATTGCCCAAGTTGCTGCCCTGGAGACATAGGAACAACCCCTGCTGCTGCTGATGCTGTTTGAGTCCCAAACTCTGGTACAGAAGACCCAGAGGCTGAGGGTGGCCTGTCTGGCATCCTCTGCAAGCACATTGATTTATTACTGCTTCCATTTGCTTGTTGGGTTTCTGTATACATGATGCAAGAAGAAGGTTCACGTGCTGCCACCGATGGGTGCCATGAACCACCACCACCTGTCATCACCTGCATCAAATGCAGTGTCAAAACTTTTGAACATTCTCAGACACACTTCTTCCATTGCAATGTGCACAGTTTTAGCTATAATTATTGTACATACAGCAATGTTTTGTAAAATGCTGTGGGGCTTAGAAAAGACCTAACATGCAATCATAGGGTTGGAACTTGGTATAGATTAATCAAAGGGTTGGTTGGTAACCATGAGAAGCAAGTTCTGACCAGTGTTTGTGATTCATGGAGCATCGTCACACTGTTTCCACCACCAGAAAATGCTTCTTGTTGTGGTGGCCTGTTTTGAATCCCATTTTGAGATAAATGGCCAGGAAGATGTTGGGTTGCATATGGTCCACTTTGTTGTTGAATCGCACCATTCTGCTGCAAACATCTGTTGCCTTGTTGCTGCTGCTGCTGCTGCATCATCCCATTCTGTAAGCCACCTTGCAAACCATTCCACATCCCATTTCGTGACCCATTTTGTGACCCATTTTGCAATAACCCATTTTGCAACAACCCATTTTGTGACCCATGATTTTGCAATAACCCATTTTGTGACCCATTTTGCAACAATCCATTTTGCAACCCAGGATTTGCAGGTTGTTGATGCACAACCTGTTGTTGTGATGGTGGGTGTTGCAACATTGAGCTGCCATTTGCAGGCTGGGTGTAATGCCCATTATTTGGTGGCTGTGAAGCACTTTGATTGTGAGGAGGTTTGTGTTGGGAAGCTTGCTGTTGCTGGAGAAGCCCAGCAGTGTGCAACAAGGCCGGGCCACTTGCAGCTTGCTGTTGTTGATGAATGAACCCAGTGGTTTGGGAAATATGCACTGATGATGATGGTTGGTGAAGAGCTACATCTGAGGAGGAATGTACTGACCTCTGTTGCTGCTGCTGCTGCTGTTGTTGTTGTGGTGGAATGCTTTTCAAGCTGTGAGATCCTTGTTGAAGAAACTGATTTGGAGAGCCACATTGAGACATGGCACCACCACCATTTTGGTTGACACTACTTAGTTCCACTTCTGGAAGCTGTTGTACTCCTACTGGGTTGTTGCAATTGTGTGAAACTGTCACATTTTGGAAGTTGGGATAAGGACTGGAGGAGGAAGATGTTGGAGAGCTGTTGTTGTTGCGAAAATCTAACTCTGAAGTGTAATTTAACTGAGAGGTTTGAACCAGAGGAGTCATGGCATGAGTGGTGGGGAGCTGTTGAGGTGATTGTGCCGATTGCAGGCAACTTGGTGAATACTCTTGATGTTGAAGAAGCTGAGACCTGGCCGTGCTGGGCACTACTACTGGCAACTGTGTTGTTGGATCCAAACACGGTTGCAGCCACTGCAAATTTCCATACTTCATTTCCTGCTGCTGCTGCAATTGGCACTGGAGAAAAAGCTTTGATGGATCTGCATTGATGCTCCTAAGATCCTGTGAAAATCCAACAAAACAAAGTTCAACAAATAAATTCAACATGATCTATGGCAGCAGATCAGAATTCTATTGTAAACCCAGCAAGGCAAAAACACTTTTGCTGTAAGTACTGGAGATAAGTTTGCAACTCTGGCATCTAACCTGCAACATTGCAGCTGCCATTGATTTCTGCTTCATGTTCAATGCAGGGGTCACATGATTTGCAGTAGCAGCAGCAGCAGTGGTGGCAGCAGTCATATAAAAATCTGTGGTCTGAACCTGCTGCTGTTGCATTTGACTCCAGTTGTCCATGACCACCACAGGCGGTGCATGTGGGTATGGCTGACTGTGGTGGTATCCTTGTTTGGTGTATGATCCTTGTTGTTTTGAGTTGCTGCTGTCCCTATTCCTCACTAGTGGCTGAGCTTGCTGCTGCCATTGTCTTGACACTTTGACATGGTTCTCAGCTTGAATCACATTCAGATCCTCCTCCTCACTGCATGGCACAAACCCATGATCTCTCTTCCGCTTTCCCTGCCGCACAGATGATCACCAAATGCCAGAGAAGAGAAAGATCTGAGTGAGTCTCAGACTTGCTTGCAATTTCATTTCAGCTTTGATTGGTAGATCATGTGTTGTGCAAGTAGATCCCAATGAGACTTGTCTAAGATCTTTGATTTTTGAAGGATCAGCTACAGAAGTAGTTAGAACTACAGGGGAGAGATAAAAAATCAGATGGCAAAATGTATCAAAGAGCTTACTGTAACTCCTGCAGTGCTATTAGGCTGCAGGTCATTCTCCATTGAAGCTTCAATGGCAGCTCAGATTAGAGCTCCTGGAGGCTTGCAGAAGGACTTGAGAACTCCCCCCCACCCACCTTGCCCCCCCAGTCCCACTTGCTTCTCAATGCTGTTACAACATGATGCTCGTGATGAAGCCTTGCATTCTTTTCTCACCTCGGCCGAGTTGGGCCTGTTGCTACCAACAACCACATTGAGCAACAAACAACTTTCAGAAACTCAATGTCTCAAAGATCACTCAAGAGTTTTATCAAGTGCATAAATTTCCAATTTCATCTTCAGGAGTCTTCAGGTATTCAAAGTCAAGAGTTCTGTCGAGTGCATAAATTTCTGATTTCATCATCAGGACTCTCTAGGGATTCAATTTCATGAGATGTTACAAAGTTTATCAACATGAAAAACCAAGCACTGGTCACACTTGTTGTGACTCCCATTAGTGTGTGGTTGCACCCTTTTACATAGAAGATCACTGTGAGGAAGAAAATGATGATGATGTTGTCATCATCTTGTACAACATCATTGTGAGGAAGAAGATGATGTCCTCATCTAGTGCAAGATCATTGTGAGGAAAGAAGAAAATGGAAGTTTCAGGAGGTTCAATTGCTGGCTTGCAAGCTGAATTCTTTGGGTTTTGTGACGAACTCTAGTAGGCTCTGAATTTGCAGCCTGAACCTGCGCTTTCAACATTCTCTTGCAAGCAGAGAATTGTGAAGCTTGCTGCAAGCATGCAGTGATCCTGATGCACAAACTCTAGAATATATTCAGGGATTCAAGAGAGCATCTCAAGAGTAGTACCATAAAAACTGATATTCTGTTGAAGGTCAGCAGCAACTTCATGAAGCTTTGTTGTAACTTGCGCCTGGAGCTTTGACTCCCAGTTTCTTCTTCTTCTTTAGTTCTCCAGACTTTGTGAGCTGGCATGTCTTGATCAGAATATTACAGCTCATGAGCACCAGGCACTCCTTCCCCAAGTTTGCAGCTTCTGCTTTGCCCTCAATATTCAGCTCCATCTGTCTGGTAGCTGCAGTTCACATCATGATGGACTTCAGTGCAAGCTTCTGGTACTTACTCCTTGTCTGCATGGTTCTTTCCTGCAGCTTCCTTCTTCTTTTCTACTGGTCTTGTTCTTCCTGCAGCTTGCTTGCTTGCCTGCTTGCTGCATTCCTTCATCTGAGGGGGCCAAGCTAGCTGCAGCCAAACAAGTGCAACTTAGCTGAGGCAGCAACTTGTACAACAACAACAATCACAGTACTGCTGCTGCAGAAAAGTCTTTGCATCTTCTTCAAACTTTCTTCTTCGTTCTTCTTCTTCTTCTTCTTCTTCTATTTCAACTCTATTACTACTACTACTACTCCATGAATCAGCAGCTGCGTGAGCTGCCTTGCAAGTAGTACATGTGTGCAGACTTCAGTCAGACTTTAGAAGAGATATTGCAGAAGATCACCCACAACTGTTTGTCCTCTTTCTGCAGGTGAGGTGAGGTGAGATGAGGAAGCAGCTGCAAGTGATGATGGTCAGGAGGAGGAGGAGGAGGAGCAGCAAGTGCCTCACAGTTACTGTTGCAAGTAAAGCAAGGAAGGCCTGAGTACAATGTTGTAATATATTTAGTGGGTTTGTTTCTAAGCCCAGCTCTACTGAAGAACAAAATCTCTTAATCTAGATCAGGACATGATTGATCTCCCAACCCCCAAAATTATTATCAAAACAATATCCATGGGAGGACATCCAAACCCATGAGGAGCTCAACACAAAAACAAAAAATATAATTCTACAACTAACAGTTCTACAGTAGTTGCAAAAACAAATAGTAATTCAATGTGCAGCTGATGAACATTGGACCCAACTCTCACTCCCTCTGTGTATGTGTGTGTGTGTGTGTGTGGGTGTGTGTCTCTCTGTGTGCAACTCTCCCTAGTCTCTCTCTGCTTTCAACAGTTCTCATCTCTCTTTCTCTCTCTCATTGTCTTTGTTTTCTTTGGGGTCCCACTCTTTCTGTCTGTCTGCCTGTCTGACAAACCTTTCTCCCTCCCAGTCCAACTTCCAAGTTCCTCCTAGTACATACACCCAGAGAGAGAGAAAGAGAGAGAAGAGAGAGAGAAGAGAA
>Ga0116227_10010294_pt1 | contig 16415 bp, 3 predicted proteins | sample S1TSphgellanicum_FD_89693 | JGI IMG/M metagenome (GOLD analysis project Ga0116227, IMG submission 89693) | Host-associated microbial communities from peat moss isolated from Minnesota, USA - S1T2_Fb - Sphagnum magellanicum MG | ecosystem: Host-associated > Plants > Peat moss > Unclassified...
AAATTGCATAGGTATTATAGTAAAATAACTAATTTTAATTTTTTTTTTTGTATTTTTTAATAAGGTGGGGGGGGGGGGGGCAAGTGTCAGATTTTCATTAATTAAAAAAAGGCCAAAGTTGAAGGGGAATATATTTTTAATTAACTCAAAAAAAAAAGTATTTAGAAAGGAAAAAAATGTTTATCCATTCCAAAGAGAGGGTGGTTAAAAATAATGTTTTTTATGGGCTAAAATTAGCCAAATCACTACAAAAATCATGCTTAGCTAAAGCTTACCTATTATAAAATGAAGGGTGTTGGTACAATTTTTTTTTGCAAAAACCAAATGTTGGCTAACAATGATATGTATAGCCTTTATATTATTTCACAAATGGAGTCCATAACCAAGTAGAATTAATGAAATTTATCATTTGTCACAAGGTGGCTACATTTAAATCGTAAACATTTAGGTTTATTGCCAACTTGCTTCCTTTTGACACTAAGGATTGCGCTAGCCTTCATACATATATTCGTACTTCATCACTAGCATTTCCCTTACATTTTTGTTAGATTTGGAAGGCTCTTTGTGTGAGTCAGTCATATGTATGCACGTGTTCATTTTTTTTCATGCTTTAAAAGGCTACTTTTTTATGGGTCAATCATATATTGCTTCTTTGTGCTTACATTGTGTCGATCATTCATAGTTTTTTGGGACATGTTTTTCAAAGTTACATCCTTTGCAAACAAACAATTGATAGCTCCAAGGCTAAATATAAATGACCACTTATTAAGTACAATTTTGCTTTAGGTTTTTTACTTATGTAGCATGGAGATGTAAAGGACATTTTGCCAAATGTTTGTGTAATTTTGATGACTGTAATCAACACAAGCTTCTACAACTTGGGCTATTTTGCTAGTTTTGAATTATTTTTATCTTAGTATGTTGTAGCTAGATTTATTAGAATTGTAAGCACTATTAGCATATTTGTATAACCTCAAAATTAAAACCTTATTCACATATACTATGGTACTACATACTACATGTGTAGTAGGCATTTGAACTAAAAATGCAAAAGCTTAAAAAAAACCTTAGTTAGAAGGAGCAAAATAGAATGTCTACCCCCAAGTCATGTGTGAACCTAATATTAAAAGATTGTTAGATGGCACTTCCCACTATACAAATGAATTTGATGTTTAGAATGTGTTTATTAAATTTAATTATTTTCATAAACATAACATTGATAAAATAATATAAATTTGTCAACTTTCATAAAATTTTATGATGAATATTTAATTTTCAATGTTGCCTTGAATAAGTATGTTTCAAATTTGGATTGAAAGGTGTTCACCAAATTGTTACAAGACATTAAGTTGAAATTCATTTAAATAACATTTTAAAAATTTATTAATACATGTTATTAATGCAAATTTATTATGCTAGTCTTAATTTTGATTACAACCGTTATTGAATTGAAAAATATCAAAAAAAAATATTATTGATTTTAAAATAATAATTGAGTTTACAATTTATAATTATAATGGAATTTAATATTAACTAATTTATAATTTTATTTCAATACAAACCAAAAGTTGAAATTTAAAACTTTCACAACTTACAATCATGATACTGGTAAAGAAATTTGATCTATAATTGTAGATTCATGTTTCAAAACATTAATAATGTATTATTTAATAGGCCATTAAATCTAAAAGTGTAGGTGTTGAATGAAAAGGTCAAACATAAATGCACTTGAATGTGAATCATGCATTTTTAGATAGTAACATTCACAAGTGAATTTCAAAGCTTTTAGGACCTTGGTGTGATACACACCTAATGGTAGTAGGTTGATAAACATGTGATTTATGGTTAACATGCACAATTGATTTAACCAAAATATTAAATATTTGAGAAATGTAAAATTTGAAATCAAGAGCTAGACTTTAGACTTTGAACATGCTTTAATTACATAGAAAATGAAAAAATATTATAACTAAAAAATTATATAATTATTTTGATTAATTTATATGAGTTTTTATAAAAAGTCTTAGTGATCTCAATTTGCACCCAATTTGCAAACATTAGTGTATTGACCATAAATTGAATCATTTTTTCTTCTTGTTCCTTTATTTTTTGTTGCCAACTTTGTTTTCTTCTCTTTTTTTTGGGTAAAATTTCTATGGCAACATGTCATATATCCTTCCATGCATTTAATTTAATTAACGACACACATGATTAAGAAAAAGTTGCAACCCTTATAAACATATTCATGGGATGTAGGAAACACACATGATTTAATAGGATCATAATATTTTCAAAAGTACTTAAATACATTTGATAACTATAGTACAAGGGTAGTCTCAACACATGATGTTTATAGAATAATTAATGGATTTTGAAGATTTCATGTTTAAAACAAAATATTCTAAAATATTTCAAGATTATGTATTTTCTTTCACAAAATTCTATTCTTTGAAAAATTAAAATATTTTTATAGATGAAATAATTAGTGTCAAAATACCATGATAATAAGTAGTAAAATAAAGCAATAAATAAGATTGATTTTTTTTTCTAGTATGTCATATTTGCATAAGGGATGGTGATTACTATCACCAACTTGAACCATCATGAATACATAGAAGGATCTTTTTGTTCAATAGAAGATTCATGCAAAGGCTTTTCATGTATTTATGATAGGAAAATTTAACTTGTCAGAGATTTTATTATCCTCTTAAGTTGTTAGTAACCATTGATTTTGTCACAAGACAATCGACATGCATGAAATTATTTTATACATTTATTATATATGCAATTTTGTAACAATGATGAAACAATATTTTGCATGTATAATATCTTGTAAACACTCATAAATCCTTATTCAATTTTGTTAAAAATTAATTTTAAATGACAACAAAATGTTAGTTGTGGATTCCAAAAATAATATCATTTGCAAGTATACATCTTTAACCATTAATTGATCACTTTTATTTTGTATTATTGAATTTTCAAATTTAAAAATCCTTTGCTTCATTTTTTTAAAAGAAAAAATAGATTTGAAAATGAGACTAAAAATAAAAATCTTTCCATGTAAATTATATCCATTCAATATTGATGTTTGTTTCAAACATTGAAATACTTCATGCATATTGTTAAAAATTGTTTACATTGTCCAAGTTTGAAAAAAATAAATTTTCTTAAACAATATAATTATTTATAACTTTATATTCACTTTTATACTTAAAGAAAAGACAATGAAACTATGGTTTCAATTTCTAAATATCCACAATGAATTCTAAAATGGTTAGAAATTTTTTTTTTGGTATAAATGTGAAAAAATAAATTATAGTCTTTCATAAAGCCAACAAACTTTCGGCCAATATAACTTGAGTTCATAATATAACATCAAATGTATAATACCTTATTTTCAAGACAAAGCCTCTGATGGCAAAGCTGCTTGTTGATTTTGCATTTTATTTTGTGGGCAAAGGGTGTGTTGATGGCCCTTAACAAAGTTTAGACCAGCTCGATGTTGAAATAAGCTATTGGTGTTCGGGGTTAGCATGAATACTAATGATAACAAATCCCTATTTATTGGCCTTGCCTACCAAGGCAAGAAGGATATTGTGTTTAGATTCATTATAGAGTATAGTAGCTTAAGGGATTTTTATAGGCCCCTAGGTAATAATAATAATAGGTCTATATATTTTTATATGAGGATTTTTGAAAGATGATATTTTGCCTTGTGTTGAAACTTGAGATTAGTTATAGAGTTATAATATCTTGAAGGATTTTGGTTTCTTTTAGAGGATTTGTTGAAGATCATGTTTTTGCATGGTGAAATATTTGAGTTTCCATAATTCTTCATTTGCCTTAAATACTTTTTAATGTAAATGGCAAGGCCACAGTGTAACACTTGGAGACTTGTTTTTGTGGTGATAAACTTCCAAGTCTCCCAATGGCTAGAGCATGAATTATACCCGGAGGGTAGAAAATAGCTTAAACTCGTTTCACACCTTGTCAACTTGCAATCAGTCGCCGGGTTACCCTAACGCCTCAACTGCGAAGTTCTTGCCGTTGCTGTTTTCGCTGGTGTGGAGGGAGAGGCGATGGCGACCTCCTGCTGCTGCGCTCCTCTCTTTCTCGCACTCGCTTCCACTTCCCCTTCATGTCTGCACAGAGAAAGCGCCTTGAGAGTTAGTGCTACCTGCAACTCGCTTTTACGTTCCTGGATTCGCTGTAATTGGAGCATCCGGGGCCATGAAGCGCTTTGCAGAGGGCAGCGAGTGGTGCTGAGGTTTGTTTCCGGCGCTAATCGTTCTTTGGCACTGAATTGGAATCCAAGCTGCTATGAACCTCTGTTTCTATATCAGGAGTATTGCCAGAGTGGTAGTAGAAGTAGATGCCTAAGGAAGTTCTGTTGTAGAAGCAATTGTGTGTGCTCGCTGGAAATGATTGAGAGCACGAGGGAGGTTGAGACAGGAGATGCAACAGTTGAAGCAACCCGTGCTTCGGTTGCAGTTCGCGTATGTTTGCCCTTCTCTTTTTTCGGTGTTGTGAGGTTGAATGAAGTCTGCGACTCTCCTACCAGCGGCTCTGTCGCTCCTCAGCTGGTTGTAAGGCGATGGGGACAGCATTTCGCTGCTTTGGTGGATCGGGGACGCAAATTTTGCATCTTCGTTTCCGTCGTCGTCTTGCACAGACTGCTATTGCAGCCGTTTCCGTTTCTTGTCGATTTCTGGCAGGCGGGATTGAACTCGATAACCTGCATTGCTTCTCTATGTGGCATTAGGCCGTCTAGCTGTACAATTTCTTACAAGTCTCAGGCTGCAATGCAAATGGACACTACTTGTTTTCTCCCTTGGCACGCAGCTGGCATTCGTAGATTGTTCATGGCACGTGCTTTAGCTTCATTCCTTACCATGGCTGCAGCTTCTCAGCCATCAGCTACCAGCAGGCACACAGCTTTTGACCCCTTAGCATTTATCACAGTACTCACTTCTGAATTACCATCACCGCAGTCAACTCCTTTTTGGTCATTAGATTCTCATGAAGCACAAAGCTGTACTTCTGGTTTCTTAATCCCTAATGGAAAGTCCTGGTTGCATCTCTCACATCCAGCAAGCTCTATAAGAAACCCTCACTTTATTTCACTGCATAAAGACTCATCTGCTCTACATCTTTATCATGAGACTGTGGGTCCATCATCGAAAGGAAACTTAGAATGTGGAAATACATCGGCAAGATCCTTTGCAGCAGGGGAGATTCTGGTAGATGAAGCAGTTGGGAAATCTACTACAGTGTACACAGAAGAGCAGGTGGTTGTGACAAGGAGAAAGAGCAACTCCTTTGTCAAAGTTGCTGCTGAAAAAGTGGGGCCTGCAGTTGTGCGCCTTGACACTGAGAGAGATGCTCCAATTGGAGCTGAATTGGTTCAAAGCCATAACAAGTTGTTCAGAAATCTATTTGGTGATGAGGATTCTCAGACAACCAGAGTCAATTCTCGCCGAGAGAGAGGGCAAGGAAGTGGCTTGGTCTTTGATGGCAAGATGGGTACAATAGTCACAAATGCACATGTTATCAAAGGTGCTGATTATGTCAAGGTAATTACTGGGATCTATGGACAACTTCTATTTGCCGGAAAGTTAGGAATTGAAGAAGCGTTTAATCACAAGCAATTTTGTTGCAAACTTGCTAAGGTGAAATTTTTTCATACTTCTTTGTACTCACAACTCTAGGTTTTTGCACTTGTGTTGAAGGTCACATTCACAGATGGCCGCATGTTTGAGGGTAAAGTGATGGCTTGTGATGACATCTCAGACTTGGCAGTAGTGAAAGTGGCTACACAAAGAGGTGAGGTGCTTCCCGCAGCAGCTTTTGGGGACAGTGGCACTGTGGAGCTTGGTGACTGGGTCATTGCTGTGGGGAACCCATTTGGACTTGACAATACAGTTAGCTTAGGCATCATTAGTAATCTTCATCGAACTGCTGCAGAGGTTGGAATCCCAGACAAGCGCTTAACTTTTCTTCAGACAGATTGTGCTATCAATCCTGGAAACTCGGGGGGCCCACTGTTGAATGAGTTTGGGGAGGTGATTGGCATCAACACAGCAATTCGAGCAGATGCTGAGGGCATAGCATTTGCTATACCTATAAACCATGTGCGGCAAATCATTCAGGCTCTTGACAGTGGCTCACCTATGCACCATTCATTTCTGGGAATTCAGATGTCCAGCTTCTCACCTGGTCTAGCTAGAATGTATATTGTGGATCCCACAACTGGAGTCAATATCGAAGAAGATTATGGTGTCATGATTGTCGAAGTTTTTCCAAACTCACCAGCTGCATTAGGGGGCTTGCAAGTTGGAGATGTCATTCTACAGATAGAAGATGAAGTGATGTTCAATGCTTCCCAGGTAGAACAGATAGTTGAGGAATGCTCTGTTGGGCAGATGCTAAGACTGAAAGTATGTAGAGGAGAAAAGGAGATCCTTGTGACAGTGACAACAGGTGATATGGCTCCCTTTTTTCAGAGGACTGGTGAAAATGCAGAGAATCGCCTGGAGATAAACTCTGATGAGATTTGTGCAGGTGCTTTCACCAATGAACCACTGGCACCTTTCTTTGCAAATGCTGGAAAGAGAAAGTAGCAGAGCTTTGTGGCCAAATTGGAGACCTTATAGTATCAGGATTAGTGGCAATACCTGAACTATCAAGTCTTCATGAGGACGAAGCCAATCTTTACCCAGCCATGTATGTAAATCCCATCAATTCACTTCTGGAGAGTAACATCTAGCTGTCCATTGAAGTGTTACAAAGCGTGTGTTGCTGAAAGTCAATTCTACTTGTTATCATTGTCTTCTGCTGTTCAGGTGGGTGATGAAGATGAAGACACTATGTCTGCTGGGCAACTTAGGAGAGGCAGGATTTGCGACTGATATGCTGCTTGATATTGACACCAGCCATCAGCACAGGACTGGAAGTGGCTTTTAATGTTGTGCCTGTTACTTAACTCAGACGTTCTGGAGGTCAGAAATATTTTGAATGTGTTGTTATGTTGCAATTTGGATCCAGATATAGGAATAACTCAGGACTTGAATGTTGTCCTGTAGAGGTGCTCTTGTTTGAAGTGTCTTTTTCTTGTGACTTTCTTGGAGACTTGATCCTATGAAAGTGTTTGAAAGGTGGAGACACCAAAAAAGATGAATATTTGTGCTTATTTGTGTGGCATTGCAGGATGATGATTAGTGGCCAAGCCAACTCCCTGAGAATGACAAAATTGAAGCAACAGACTGGGGATCCCCATGGACTGGAGATCAAGACTGGGTTCCGTATAAGCAGCAGTGGTTAGGCTGTGACCAGGAGTGTTCAGTATCAAATGGGTGAGTTTCCTCATCTTCTAATGTCATTTGTTGCAACTGGTTCTGTGCAAGATTGTGAAGATGCCAAGTATGGATCTGTTTCTTGCCTCCCAAACCTATTCTGATACCTTTTCTGATATATCATTCAGGTGCCCAAAGGAAATATAAGCTTGATCAATCACTTGGTTTTTGAAGGCTTGTGTTCTGTGCACAGTTTGCAATTTGGTGAATGCCCAGTGATGGTCAGCTTCAGGCCTGAATGTGCTAGACTTGTGTAGTTACTTCTGGTGATACAGAAAGGGAAATGAATCTATTAGTGACCTCATAATTTGTCTCTTCCACCCATCATTTGAGTTTTTCCTGCGCTTCAGATGTTCTGAAACAATTGTGCCATGGAATTTACAGTCTTCACTGCCACATTGTTTTCCACCAAGGTTCAATCTGCTGTTGAGCCAGAGTGCTTCCTACACTGGGTTGAGTAATGGTTGATCCAGACTGTGATTAGGCAACATTTCTTAGCAAGCACTACAATGGATGCAATGGAGTTGTTGGCTATGGATGCAATGAAGAGTTCCTGGCATCATTGAGGCCACAAGTTGGCTCCAACCATGTTCTTAAATTGTGTTTTAGTCAATGGGTTGGATTTCTTGGTTTTCTAGCTTAGAAGTAAGCTGCTTACAAAAGATTGATTGGTAGCATTTGAGCTTCTGCTGTATCTCTGAAACTTGCCATGTTGAGCTGGTCTTTCAAGTCTTTGTTTCCCTTGGAAGTGCAGTTGTGGATTTCTCTGTGCAATCCCATTATGTTGGTTTTCCAGTAGCAGATGTTCTAATCCAAGTAGTCCACCAGTATTGTGCTCAAAGGACAGGTTCAGGGAGGCCCAATAACTATCCTCTGTGTAGATCCTTGTGTGTGTGCCTTAGGCTTAGATGCTTGCTTCTACAGGGATAAGCTACAATGACATGAAGCTTTACCCAAAATGTGGGGCTGCTTTGGAATTTTAAAAGAGCTTGCCTGGTTTCTTATGGACTAGATAGATGCATTTCTTAGGGTCAAACCCTAGGACATTAAAAAAAATGCAAGAATCATGCCTGGGGGCAATTGTACCTTCACCTTAGGGCCTTGAAATTCCTAGTACTTGTCATTGTAGAAGCCTAGGACCTCAAGGCCTAAAGGCCTAGCTCGTGAGGACTTGAAACCCTGGGATTCAATGTATGTACAAGCCTAAGTCATTAGGGCCGAAAGGACTAGGATGTGAAGGATTAAGGGCCTAATACAGATGGTAGGCCCAAGGGCCTGGGATATGATCATTTGAAAGCCTAAGACATGGGGGCCTAGGGACTTTAGGCATAGAGTAGTTCAAGTATTTCAAGCCTAAGAAGTTGAACACTCTAATGTCCTAGGCCCTGAGCCAAACATCCTAGGCCATTGGTGAAAGATCCTTGCAAACATCTTAAGCCAATTGTTCTCGGCCATCTGTGAGAGGTCTTGCAAACACCCTATATTAAATGTTTTGCAAACACACACAAGCCAAAAATCTCATGAGCACCTTAAGTTAGAAGTGTTGTTAACGCTTTATGCCAAAAGTCCCATGAACATCCTAAATGCTTTACCCTACTACATCTGAAAGCTCTAGGTCTTTGGTGTTTGGAAGAAGCTAGTTCTTGGCATTTTCTTTGCATTTCTGGAGCTTTTGTGCAGTGAAAGTTGTCTGTTTCTCTCTCCTTGTTAGGGGGTTCCATCTTGCTCTCATCGTAAAGCACTGCCTCGATTTTTCCTTTGTATTGTCAGCTCCCTTACCTGCCTGAAGAAACCAGTTTTCAGCAAGCGGGATCTTCTGCGGTGAAAGGTACTAGCCAGGTTGTACTGGGATCTTCTAACCACCGGAAAGTACCAGCCATCCTCTCACTATTTCTAAAAAGTGAAAAAATCCCAGCTCTGCTTACACAGGAAAAGGACCTGAGTAGAGGCCCTTCCGTGACTTGAGTACAGGCCCTTCCATAATTTTCGACCTGTTCCCTTGGCCTACCGAATTCGGGCACAGATCTCAAATCATGGAAGGACCTATACTCAGGCCCTTCTCCTATACAAAACCCTTAATAGGCCACAGTAACGGCAATGGATTTGCCTTTCTCTCCCATGTTTTCCACAAGGAAGGTATGGGCAGGAGCAGCCGTCATAAATCAAGTCATTGATTCAAAGTTCTACTCCTGCTTTGTGGAAAAGCATTTTTTTCCAAGAGATGGAATTGGGTGACAGTAGGACACAACATTAAGCATGTTCTGCTGCAGTGGTTTTGCTGCATCCTCTGCCTGAGTAATTCACCCTCCTCTTGGGAGATTTGATTCTTGGAGACTTGGTGCCCAGTGATAGATGGAATGATCAATTCTTAGAGATTCATGATCCTGCCACAAAATTTTAGATGATCCAAATGATCCACTAAAAATGGTGTTACAAATGGAAGATCCCTCAAAAAATAGAAGCACCCTCCTCCAAGAAGCTGTTAGAGCATCTTCACCATGGTATTATTTTTCCAGAGTATGGAGAGTGCCAGAATGGCTGCCCTTGATTGGATAGTGAAGCATATTTTGCTATAAGCTAATTCAAAAGGGAGAAATGCCAGGCCACATTTTTCCTTTTTTATAGCATTTGTGCAATTTTTATTTTTCAATGACGCTAATTTGGGTTGTTTTTTTCCTGAAAAATATCTACATTTGACAATTGTGTAATTTAGCATTTAGAATGATTGACGATAATTCAACATTAGATTTCCTAGTTCTGCAGATGAAACAATTTTACATGTGAAAATCAAGGCCCCACAAAAATCAACCCATGGCTTAATCACGCCAATCAATTATCATTATCTTTTGGGGAATTGAACACACCACGAAGGGTCTTGCCCATTGCAAGAATCACAGACCCCACCCAACTTTCAAACGTCCATATTCCAATTCAACACACAAACCATCAATTTTCACATATAAAATTCTATAGCATATGAGCAAAATCACAAATCACAATTACACATCTAGGATAAGGAGGTTGGTGTATGAACACTTAGTGGCTCGGAGGAGGCTGAGTCCCAAGGGAGGGTTCTGCTGTTGATGGTGTCCAAAGAGAAGTGGTAGCCCTTATGTTGACACATCTGACAAACTAAAGATCATAAAAAACAAAGCAAATATGAGAAAGTTATGGCCCCCCAAAGTAGGGGGGTAAAAAGGGTGAAATGGAAAATCTATCAAAGTGATGAAAACTAAAAATAGCTGAACAAAGTTCAACAACAAAAAATTAATTCTTATAAACTTCAATAGTAGAAAATTCAAGATGCAAAAAAAAGTAGTGGAGAAGATCATACATTTGATTTTGGAATGGATTTCACAAGAACCTTTTTATATGAATCAATGTCAAAACTTTTGAATCTATCAACAATTATAGCAAATTCCCACCACTCCCCTTGTAATCGATTCATGTGAAAGTTGTAACAACAAAGTTCCATCACCAAATTTGTAATGCTTTAAAAATCTACTTGTTAAAACACCATAAATGCTCAAGGTGCCTCAAGTTTTTTAAAACATTCAAGGTGCAATGACCATCTATCACTACCCGCATCTTCTAGCCTTCAAAACACAAGCATATGGGACTTGAAAGCAAAACACCTACTAGTTATTGGTTTTGGGGAAAGCAAGTTCATTAGGTGACCTTACCTTGTTGGATGGTTACAATTTAATGATCTATTTTAATTGGTGATCTCAGATTAACAATACCCTTAAACCCTAAAACATTTAAAAGGGAAAAATCCTAAAGCATGTTGGTGATGGAGATCGCAAACAATAAAATTAAATTAGCAATGGATGGAGACAAGCAATTTGCCTTTTGGTGTATAGGGTGAGTGCGTAGGGATGTTTGGGGCGATTTTAATAAATAAATAATTTCCTTCATGTCATTTCACACATTGATTTTTTATATTTTCTTTTGATTATAAATCACATAAAAAAAAATCTTGATCTCCTCCCCATAGTAGTAAACTACACCTTTTATGTTAAAATAAATTGGTGTTTAATGCTTAGTGTCCCCACTCACAAACATTTTAAAAAATCACTTCAAACAATGAAAGACCATTTACACCTTTACATTTGGACCAACAATTGCCATTAACCAAATTCACAACAAGAAAATATATTTAAAGGTGCTAAAATGACCATGACATTTTGGGCCATTTTTATTAGAGAGTAGCATGATTTGTGTTATCCTATTGCAAGATTTAATAAAAATGGGTCTTTCCCATTATGTGGTGGAAATACTCTTGCATTAACAAACAACCTCTAAAACCCAACTTAGTGCCACACATGACAATGTAGTATCCTACAAAAACTTATATAACTTGATCATTAATAAGAGTTCCGTTACCTTTGTTGATGCCTAACTACAATTGTTATTTAAAACACAATTTGATTTTTATCTCAAGTTATGTTGATTATAACAATGCTTCTTTGAGAAAATGGAATTAAGGTATGGTTTGAAAAAAATTAGGAATGCATTTTTAATGTGTTACACACTAAATAAATTAGTTGTTAAATGTCTAGGAAGGCAAAGACAAGTTCCTTAGAGCTTGACATAAAACCTCTTAGAATTTTTGTTGTGTAATTGGAGGGGATGTTATAGCATGCAATTATTCCTCTGACCCACAGGTGGGCATCCTATTTTAACTTTATGAAAAATAAATAAAAATTATTAATTTTTATTGTTGAGGAAAACTTGCAAGCAAAAATATTATTGAAATTGGGCTTACGCTTGGCTAGCCTTCATGTGCCCTTATTTTGGTAATGTCCATGTCTTTGCATTTTATTTTATTTTATTTTTCTATTGTCATAATATGACCATGGAAAATAAGAATGGACAACATAACATATAAATGCTAAATAGCTAAAGAGTTTGCTATTTAATAATTCACTTTTTGTTAAGTCACAAATGATATTTGGGATAGGAAATATACATTTCACATGTTGTACTAAGAAAATTGATACCAATGAAATCCATGGTAATGAATAATGTTTTTGGAAAAGATGAACCAAAATTCAAGGTGCAACAAATTGTGTTTTTATTTGCATTCATTAAACAAAAGTCAACCACATGGTACAACCATTTGTTCATATGTGAAAAATGATGTGATATTTCAAGGATGAAGTTAGGACAACAAATATAGCCCATTCACACATTCTAATTTGAAAGTTAATTACTGAATGCTTATAAAGCTTAAAATTGTTGCAATTTTTATAATCAATTTTTTTCATTTTGGTATAACATTTGTGCATATTATCCTTTTGTCATACAATAAGTTAAGTAAATCTTTAGTTTAGTTTCTAAAGATTAGTTGCATTGTATGGGGAAAAATAGACCTTGGTAATTGAATTGAAGTTTATTTTGGGTCACGACACAATCAAAGGAGCCACAAAGGGCGTTGGATGTTAGATTTTGTCATAAAAAAGTAGAGATTTATTTATTTTTTGTCATTTGAAACTATGGTAATCATTATTCTTTTTTGACACGCATGAATGTCAAAAAAATTAAACTAAAAATACATTTTATCCAATTTTAAGTTTTGGTTTAGTTAAAAACTTTTGAAAATGAAAATTTCTATCATTAAAAAAGGACATATTTACAAAGGACTTTCAAAGGACTCATATAATAGAAGTACATTGATGGTAAAAAAATGAGATGATAATAACCTATTAGACACATTAAAAAAACATTTACAATTTCAAAAATGTGGAGTTTTAAATTTTGAAAATTCAGAATTTCAAAACTTCAAAAATGTTTTACCACATATAAATGGGTATAATGTACATGATGTATTGAAAAAAAATTTAGTTTATACTACATTAAAATCGACTTAAAAAATTTAACATTTTTTTTTGTATGACTTCAAATTATCATCATTTCTCAAAATGAAACATAAAATTTGCAAGGAATCTCTACATTTTTACAAATTCATATTTATTCGAAAACGATTAAGAAAAAAAAAATTATTGGGAGAATTCTAATCATTTTTCATAACAAGTTGCGAAAAAAATCATTCAAAAATTCATTTGTATGAAAAAGTTATTGTGGGGAAAAAGGACATGTAAGACTAATGTCAAGTAACGCTTTTGGCTTCTTTGAGTGCATTTTGAGGCAAAAGCCTTTGAAGATGTTTCACATAAGAAAGGATTTCTTTTTGAAAATTGCATTATGAATAGTAGAATGTTCATTATATGGTAGAACACTAGAACTAGGGAAATTTGGGATTGGTCCACCATTGAATTTTTATATTTTATACAAGAAGGGCCTATTAAATGAAAGCTTTGAGGATTTGAGGCACATACCTCTCCACCTACTAGCCAAATGGAAGGTATCAATTTTTTTGGAATGTTCAAAAGATAGACCCTTTTTTTATTTATAATTTTTGTGGATTATGATGACAACTTGGTTGGGACCTTACAATTGTGTAAAACCCTTTAAATCATAACAAGGGTTTCATCAAATACCATATTCTTTCCTTATTTAAATGTTATTTACACATGGAGATATAGCCATTGGTAGCATCATTATTTTTTATTTTTGTTAAAATTCAAACATGTTTTGGAGGTAAATAACTTATGTGGCATGTCACTGGTTCATTATCAATATGACTAACAAAAAATGGTAAATTTTATAGTAATTTTATTTTTGAAAAGGAAAATCTCTCAAAAGAAAAGATTCCTAATACCTATGAATGATCATTGCCAACGACAAATATTGTTTTGAAAACAAGATGAGTAAACTACTAACATACTATTTATTTCCCCCCATCTCTAGGTGAAAGCACACTATGATGGCCCAAAAATGTAGTCACAAATATTGTTTTTTGAAATTATGCAACTTTCAACTTTCACCAAGCCAATATTAAGAGAGGTTTTCATAAATTGCACTCAAAATAAGGTAGTTCCATAGCTAAATAATGCAATTGTTAAAAGAAACTACATATTTATTAATATTAAATGATTAAAATTTTTTTGTGAGAATTTAGATGTTGTCACAATATATTACAAAATGTAAATGTACTCTTAAAATATTCAAATAATTGCAAAACTTGATGAAGTTCATAGTCATATATTGAATATGAATTAATTATACCATTTTAATTATAATTGAAAAGTTTAGCTCATGCAATTTCACAAAAACATTTGGACAAGTTTTTCATTCAAAGGAACATAAGTGTGTTGAAAAAAACAAATTGTTAAAAAATTACTTTCATTTGAAAGATGACAAGAATTATGTTGGAGGCCTTTGCATCAAAATCCATTTTATGTGTTTATCAAAATGCTAGATGAAATCAAATAAAAACTGCCCCCAAAATATACTAAAATATGCCTTTAAAAAATACCTTTTCTTGTTTAAAGTGAACCCCCCTGGTGTGCTTTCACCCCCCTTGCAAAACCTCTTCAAGCCATTCCCACAAAACACCCTATTGGTCAACTCCATAGTTTTTTGTCAAATGATGTAGTGTTCTTTGTAGGTCTTTCCTAATTGTCTAATGATCATAACAACTTCAATTATTATAGAATGTTTTTTCACAACTTTTCATCAATGGTTATAGTTTATTTCCTTGCATCATGTTTTATAGTTGGTTATATTTGTGATGGAATCGAACAATGCATCACCATTACAACATAAGGCCAAAATGTGTCTTTCATGACTCCATTTATGACTGGGTTGTTAGTTGTTTACGACATCCATCATTACATGACTATGTAGTTGTAAAGGACATGTCGTATTTTTAGATGTCTTTTACAACTATAATTATGAAGGACATGTCTTTTATGACTATGATGTTTGTGACTATAGCCATGAAAACATGGCTAATAGGTTATTCTTTTAGCTTATTAGCGAAGGCTATGTAAGGGGCTATGGTTTGCTAGGCTAAAAAACTAACTTACATGCTAAAAATGTAAGCCTTAACCTACCTAGGAATTATGTAAGCTAACCTATCTAGCTAGTAATTTAGGCTAGATTAAGTATTTAGGTTAAGCTAACAACTTAACTTAGCTTAATCAGACTTAAAAGTTAAGTTGCAATTGTGAAGACTTGAATCTTTCACCTTCACATTGAAAGATGAAGTCTCTAAGCATTGCAACACATTTTTTTACATGATAAAAGTTGTCACCATATTATCATAAACAATTGTTTTCTAACTTATTTAAGTAGCCTAACTACCTAGCTAAGGTACCTACCTAATAACTTAATAGGTACCTTGATAGGTTTAACCACCTAGTTAAAGTAGGTACCTATCTAGGAGGTAATATGTACCAAGGTGGGTAAGTATCTAATACGTACCTATTATCGAATAACCAAGGTAGGTATCTACTTACTTAGTATGTACCTAAGATAGGTTCTAGTACATATTTACTATTAGTATTAGTAGGTATTATTAGATACCTATTAGATGGCTATTACTTAATAGGTACCTTGGTAGGTTTAACCACCTTGCTAAAGTAGGTACCTACCTAATAAATAGTATATATGTAACAAGTTGGGTAAATAATTAATACATACATATCTAGCTAAGATGAAGACATACCTACTACCTAGTAATTAAAGTAGGTAAATATGTACCAATGTACATATTCACCTAGGTACCTACTAGTAGTTAGGTACATAGTGGGGTAGGTACTTATTACATACTTAGTACATATCTAAGGTAGGTACGTACTAAATACCTTATTTAATAAGTACCTACTAGGTAGGTATTTAAAGTAGGTACCTAACTAGTATGTATTTAACTTAGGTATTACCTACTTGTAGTACCTAAGTTAGATACATATTAGCTCTAGGTACCGAGCTTAGATACTTACCTTATAGTCATGTAGCCTGGGGGCGACACTAGTATAAAAAATTAGAAAATACATGAGTGAAAATATAAGGTGCAATATATTGGTTATTGGGTAAAAATTATAAGTTAATTAGTTAAAAAATAGGGTACATTTTATTCAAATAATCAATTTAATTATAATATAAGGTATGTAATAATGTAAAATAATGGATTATAATTAATATAGGATGGTT
>Ga0116227_10010295_pt1 | contig 16412 bp, 13 predicted proteins | sample S1TSphgellanicum_FD_89693 | JGI IMG/M metagenome (GOLD analysis project Ga0116227, IMG submission 89693) | Host-associated microbial communities from peat moss isolated from Minnesota, USA - S1T2_Fb - Sphagnum magellanicum MG | ecosystem: Host-associated > Plants > Peat moss > Unclassified...
GGAAAAAAGAAACAGCGAGGACCCGGCCTAAGAGGGGACCCCAAAAAACAGGAAAAGAGGGGGAGAGAAAAGGGCCCCCCAATGGGCCGGGCCCAAACCCCCCCCCCCCCCACACCAACAAAACAAAAAAACCAGGGGAAAAACCAAAGTCAATACCGAGTAGTGAATTCCTGGTCGCTTGGGTGTGGTTTGACTGCCCCTGGTGAAGATATTTCGATAATTTACTCAAAAGTACTGAAAAGTTGTTGCCCCTGCAAAGTTACCAAGTAGGACTTACTTTTCTGTCGTTGGCTCTGCATCTTTTTCCTTGGCGAATTCACACGAAATTAAAAAATTGAAAGACTGAAAATTCCTTGATTTTGGAGGTTTTCAATCACCAGAAGTGTGGTCCAAAAAATTATAGTAAAAATCATCAAATTTCTATATATGGTTTTAACTGTGTAGTCAAAGATACAGAAGGATGATTAAAGTTTTGTACTTCATATCTGGTTTATAGCATGGTCTAAATCTTCCAGAGGATGATTGCCACTTTGGCCACATACAAAAAATTCTTAAAAAGAACACTGCTCTGCATGTAATTTGTGAGGGAGAGCTTGAGACTACTAAATGATTAGTAAAGTTTGGCAGGGTTACGATTACACCACTTGAGCCCGAAAGGGCATGAGGATGGTGTGTTCTTGGGTGCTGGGTCAATGGGCCCTCAATAATGTAGTTTTCATTCAGTCCACCTTCTGAGGAATGTTCACCCAGTGTTACATGGTTCACTCCTGTGGACTTCATGGGTAGTTTTTCATTTGGTCTCATGTCTTGTGTCCAACAGTCACCAAGTTTTACTGAGTGGTTTATTTAGTTTTGATTTTTTTGGGCACAAATGGACAAAGAAATCCATTGCAATAATGAGAGAGATAATGGATCGAATCAACAACTCAACTCAGGCAAGTTACCAGCTAATGTTACTTTTCTGGGGCAATTGATAACACCATCTAAACCTAAGGTCATCCTGGGCACAAACAAAAAAATAGGGGCACCAAGTTTGATCAGATTGGGCCAAAAGCTCAGCCTTTTTAAGGAGGAAACTTCATTATCTGTAAGAGGACCCTATTACAATGAAACTTGCCATAGTCTATAGGTTGTTCCCAAATGGGGTTTGCTAGCCTAATATCATTCCAATTGACATTATTGAATGTTTTGTGATTCTCTTGTCAACCCAGATGGGCCACATAATTGTACCTCGAGCTGACATCTTTTTTCACTCTGGTTTTCAGCCACACATCTTTTCATTTGAGGTTCAATGGGCTAGGGACCATTGGGGATCACTTTTGTATACTGTTCCTATTGAGCTTCATTCCAGAATTCAACACTTTTTGGCCCTTCAGAATTCTGAAGTTGCTCAAGAGTTGCTCTGAAAAATTTGTCAAAAAGGTAAATGAGCAACCCCTGGGTAGTTTATTTTGAGGGACGTCATAGAACATTCCCTATTGGTGAAAACCTGCACAATTTATTTCAGTGTTGCTGCAGGTAGCATTACCAAGTGCAACATGCCAGCAGGCTTTGTGAAAATGTAATTGCCCACAGAGGTGGGCAATTACATTTTTTAAAAGCTCCCATGATAACCAGTTGGTACCCATCGGATATCATGGGAACAATTTTTTGAATAAGAAATCATGCTGGTCTGAAGTTGGTATAAGGGGCACTGGAGTCATTACAGGATGATATGAGCTGCTTAATTTGTTGTAATGGATTTTTTGGGTTTTGCACTTGTTTGAATAATATTCGTGAATACATAACTGTGATCCTCTTGTGGGCCCTCTGCCACAACTTTTTAGTTTTACTAGTCCTCTCATATATGTGAGGTTACATGCCTAGGGGGAGGTTCGATGTTAGCATGGGTGAGTTAGTCTGGTTTAGGTAGTTAGTCTGGTTTAGGTATTGGTCAGACATGTGAGGCCATGGATAGTCTTGTCAATATTGCAAATGGGTGTCCCCTCCTTTTGCTTGGCTCTGGGAAGTGTGCTCATGTGTTGGCCAAGTTGTGTACTTTGGCTCTTTGAAATCTTGCACCACTTAGATCTTGGAAAATCGTAAGAAGGAGCATAAGTGATGTCAAAGTCCAATTGTGTTGACGACTTTGTAATAATACAGCTTATGAGTCTTCCATGTTCCAAATACACCCCTAAAGTTTTAAAAACCTTAAGGTGCATTCACACTTGATGTTAGGGACTCTAGTGTAGAATCCTGTACCACCATTCTAGTCATTTAGGACTTAAACCTTCTTATGATGAAAATTTTATGTTAAGCTAACATTCACTTAACAGTAAAGTATCACCCATTTAGGATTGGGTGCCACCTAGGATGCCATGTAGATTTTCATTTAACACTTACTTAACATCAAGTGTGAATGCACCATAAGAAACCTAATAATGAAACTTTGAAGATATCCAATGGCCAGAGCAAGGGTAGTCAATAATGTAGTATCTTGGCAGCTTCAGCACATGTTTGCCAAATAATTAATCAATCATGAAGATTCCATTTCAGAAAAAGAATAATCCCCAAGATTCCCCATTTTCCTTCACCAAAAAATATCTCTTTGAGAAAGTAGTTTTTGAAATTTTCTGCAATTCTAAAAATAATATAATTTGTGTTAAAGCCACCAAGGTACTACCCTAGTCTGAAACCTGTCTGTACTAAAGCTATATACAAAGGAATCAAGTTTGCCAATTGCCACTAAGTGGTTGGCACTTCACTTGTAGGGTTGCTGAGGCCCCTGTCCATGGCGCAGGGTGATTCTAATGTTATAAGGGAACATAAAATGATCGATATTTACTAGTGAAAATAAGATCCCCTCCCCGCGACCCACCATCAAGTTAAAATTGTCATTATTCACATCCATTTACGTAAAGAATTTATTCACATTAGTCATCTACTTTTTCAATTCATGCATTTATTGACAACTAGTAGTCATTTTGTTGTCTTCTGTTTTGCATATGGTTGAATCTTTTTGAAGTGTCCCACGTCAAAATGAGTTGGCCATACGCTGAGAGGATAGTACCTTGATTATTTTACAAAAAGCTACAAAAAAGATATGCAGGATATCTAGTATTATTGATTGATTCCTTTTCAAAAAGATTTTGAGAAAGATTGGATTCTTTTTTGTACATCATGCCCATGTGACATTTCTTTAACATTTTGGATCAATTTTGCTCATTAGATTTGGATTTGCAAAAGTATCTTTAAAACAAAATCTATACAATGTCACACTTTAGGCGTTGGGATCAACTTTTAACAATGGAAACACAATTTATAAATGTCATAAACTCAATTGAAAATTTAACACATCTATTTATTAAGGAAGAGATTGTTTGTTTGTTTTGTGTGTTCTGTTTCTTTTGTTTGTCATGTTGAGATGTCTCAAACCACAATGCTTTCACTGGCACTCTTTGGTACTCTTGGAAAGGGTCTCAGTGAGTAAGGGTGTAGTGAGGTGGTTTGGTCATATTTGGCTCACCATACAAAACAAAAGATATTGAGTATTGAATACTTTTGTCATTGAAAATTCAACAAAGTCAAAAGTAAAAACTTAGGGAAATTGGCACAAGGTCTTCATATTCCTAAAAAGTCTTTCATGAGTAAGATTTCTTGGAGATAATTTTGTAATTTTTAGGTTAAAGGTGGGAGAAATATGAAATTTTGAGTCATTTTTTTCACAAAAATAATTACAAATTTAAAATATTTTTTTCACAATTGAGCTCTATCATTAAGGTCCTATTCACAACTTGGAGTAGTTATGTATCAATGTGTTCACATTTGGGCCAATTGCATAAGCCATAGTAGTTTGTCTATTAATGAATGTAATTTTTTTGTTTTTTGTTCTTTTTGATGTTGAGATCTCCCAAACCACAATGCTGTTCATCATGCATTTGGTATTGTTGGAAAGCCATCAATGAGTGGGGGTGCCTCAATGTGGTTTCATATTGTTTAGATCTACAATGAAAATTCAAAATAATTAAAACTAAATAAAAAATTGAAATGCATTCTTGTTAATGTTGGAAAGCCTTCAATGAGTGGGATTTCATAATTTTTAGATTTATGGTGTCAGAAATATTAAATTTTGTGCAATTTTTGTCATTGAAATTTAATTAAGTTACAAAAGCTAACTTTGGAAGAAGAAATTAATTGAATAACAAGTTCACACTTGGGCCAATGGCACATGCCACAATAATTAATATTGAAAGCAAAAGATCAATTCTTTCTCATTTTCAATACAATTCCAAGTATTTCATGTTTATTTTTAAAAGACCATAATGATTAACGTCAAGTAAATTATCATTAAATTATTTCCATTCAAAATTTAAAATGTAATACATGTAGTCGAAAATGGATGTCTATAGAAAAGAAACAAAATTATTTTTTGCTTCAAGATCATAAATGAGAAAATAAAATGGTTTCAAACTTGATCTCCCATTCAATCCATGGCTAAGTGATAGAGGAAGATAATTGGGGAAGATAGCTTGGGAAGGTGGGGACAAAGGATGATGGGAAACCCAAGGATGAGTAGAGCCTTGGGAAGCTAGTATTGAAGAAATGGATAATGCCCAACAATACAAGAAGTTAAGAAAAGAAATTGAATCCAAGGAAAAGGAGGCAGTTGAATAATTTGGGGGCAAGTGAAATGAGAAAGATTGAAAGGTTAAAACCAAAAAGTACATTGTCTTTATGGAAGACATAAAGGGCAGGGAAATGGAGATAATCGACATTGTTAGGGATGGTCGACATTGGGGTGAAAGAAGTTGAGAAAGTCAAGGAAAGCATGCCAACAAACAAATGGATAAGGGAAGTGTACATGTTTAGGTGGTTGGGAATGCTTGGGGGCTTTGGAAGTGGATGGGTTGAAGAAAGTTGGTGGGATTGGGAAATACTTAACCCGTATGAAGTAATGTTTGAATGGAATGTATTATAGGGAAGGAAGAGGTACATGGGGAATGGTTTGGGACTTATCAAACTTAATTTTGAATTAAATCTCTATTGTCACATAGGTAAGTTGCTCAACTAAAATCCATTGTAACATCCACATTCCATACAGAACACTCGAAGAATTTAGTCAAGTTTTAGTTAAGTTTAGATAGTTCATTTTTAATTACGTCTGATCCAAAATAATTAATTTAAATTATTCATATGAGATTAAAACTATGTCCCAGTCAAAGACCCTAAAGATAAAACTAATAAGTTGAATTATTTATTTCCATACTTACCCATCCTTTTACTCCAAAATCATATTATTATTTAATTACAACTTTTACCCCTAGTGACCCATGTTGGTGCTATAGTACTAAGCTAATATTCATTCTTCGAGTAAGTAGTGCTCAAAGAACTAGAGTTGGAATAAAAGTTGTGTAAAAAAATGAAGTGAGAAAACAATTATGAAAAATGGGTGCATTCAAATATAGTCCCCAACTTGTGAATGTCAAAGGAAGAAATAGGTTTGGTTAATCAAAGTGGTAATAAAAAAGAATTGTGAGACATAGGTGCAAATTGAATGATTTCCCAATTGGAGATGCCAAGGGAAGGATATTTGGATGAATGAACACCTACATTAGTAGTGGCCCTAAATGAAAAATGATGATTCCTTTGCATGGATGAAAATTTTCTCATGAACACTTAGCTAGCCTAGGTTACATTGGCTGTCTTTTATCCTTGGATTTTTGTCTCTTTTCACCTTGGCTCTTTCTTTCCTTTTTGGATGTTTGGCACGGGCCCATTTTTTTTCTTTCCCTCCTAAATTACTGCTCTACTCACTTTTTCTATTCGGTTTCTTTAACAAGTTTTATTCCCTGAACAAGCAAGGTTTGATTTAAATTATTATTTTTGATATGTTTGTCATAAGAATAACAAACAAGTGAGGACATTACTTCAACTAGACCTAATTGTTTCAAGTGAACTTCATGTTGATTTGTTTTGATTGCTTCCTTTTCATTATTCATCTTGTTGTAAGTACAACCCCTAAATTTGTCTCCTTCTTGCTTGTCATTTGACACATACATGGTCTATTACTATTGTTCATTAATATTGCCATTGCTTGTCATGCTTGTTGCATGGTTGCTTCATTCAAGTGAGTTCACCCCTGGACATAAATAGAAGTATAAAATAATTTAACCTTCCTTTTGTTGCCTTTTGTGTTTAAGTCTAGTTCATCTTTGAGTTCTTCTTGTGTGGCAACTATGCACAACATTTTTTAAATTCATTATTAGATGTTTTTGAGCTTTCATTAACATTAGTTATTAAAATTCATGGTTCAACATTAGGATTTCAATTTCATGTTATAATTGATCCTTGCAATGTGAATACTATTTCTTTTTACTACTTGTATTAATGTAGGTAAAATTGGTATTCCTTGGTTGCTAAGGGAAGAAATAAGTTCAAGGTCAATAAGGTTTGCGTAATTCAGATGGGTAGCTAACCAAGTCCCATGCATTAATTTTTAATAGTGATTTTCGGCCAAAGTTTGCCTTGAAAAATATGATTCCAACTTATACAAGGAGTTTTAATGGAAAAATTGGGCCAAATTTACTAGATTTCCGAAAGAAATTTCAAATCATCAAATATTTGTGCTAAGTTCTAATAAGTAGCCACAAATATAAAAAGATTTTTTTCAAATAACTTTCATATATTACCATATGTAACCAAAAGCCAAATTTTGCTACATTATTTTTTGGATGATTACAACTTTGGTTATATCATAAAACCATTTAAAAATGCTTGAGAAAAACAAATTCCACTAAATTTTATTGTTGGAATATTTTGAGATTTTTTGGTACAGAATATATTATTGAAAATGCTTATTTTTAATAAAAGCTTCACAAAAATTTGCCCCATTTTTTTAATGAGAGGGGCACATGTCCTCACAATTTTGTTTATTGGTTACTATTTAATGATCCTATACAATTTAATCTTTCACCAATTAAGGAAAAATTTGTGATGAAATGCTCACTCATGTGGCTACATCATAAATTTTGAAAATAAAATTGGTTGGGAAATTTGTCAATTTAAAAAATTAAAAAAATTCACCTAATTACTACATCATGGAGGTTTTTGTATGGTCCACCATCCAAAAGACCTTTTGAAAAACACTTCCTAAACATACACATTATGTATGAAAAGTGGATGATGGTGGATGAACTTCATATGTTAAAAATGAAAAGTGAACTATGGTATATGAATTTCATACATTATGTATGAAAAGTGAACAGTGATAGATGACTTTCATACAATGCTTGAAAAATGGATAATTATGGATGAACTTCATATATGAATGATATGTTGGTGATGACACTGTTAAATCTTCATGAACTATCATAGGATGCAAGCATGCTAAAGTAGGCCATGATATTATGTGATTTTTCTTTTTTGAGTGAGAGTAGCCATAAGCTATATTTTAATATTTTTATTTATTTTTGGTTTAATGATAAATATGAAGATTCTTCTAACTTTGGCATAATAATATTATGTTTCATGTTTTTAATATGCATTAAATTAAGTAGATTTTCAAAAATACAAATACATGTAAGAATGTGAAAGTAAATTTTTGGTAATTTCAAGTTGATGGTTCATTTAAAGGTATTATTCATTATTTTAAAATTTTGCATATAAAATGCCATATTTTGTCAAATCTCTAACATAAAAGTAAATTCTAACACATTTTGTTTAGCTAGTTCAAACCAAACTTATCACATTTTTTCTTTCCACTAAAGTATTTGTAACTTGGTATGCAATTTATTATAAATTTACATTATAAAAAATCATGGTTTATTTGATTGGAAAACTAGACCAAAAACTAGTCATTTTGACATTTGGTCAATTTGACCACTTGGTCCTACTAGACAAGTTGATTTGAACATGTTCAATTTGACTGGTGATTTTTTCAATTAACCATAAAATGGTTTTTTTTATTCGTGAAATTAGACAAAAAATTAAGCAACCAAATTTTATATATATATAAATAACTCAATTTGTAAATATAAGAATGTAAATAATAAATAAAAATAAATACTTACCTACTTACCCACACCCATGACCTACCCACCCACCATGGCCTCCTACCTTCCTATCCACAACCCATTTAAATATTATACATTTACACACATGTACAAGGTATATTTACGAATATGCATATTCCACATAATATATGTTAGTAAACATGATTGGACCTTGGTTTTCTTGGCTCCACACCAATGTTTTGGCCATCAAACCACCCCATTGCTTTGTAAAACAATATGACACTAAATGCATTTAACATGTTTTTTTGAACTTTCATGAATTTTTTTGTCAATGTGTATAACAACATTTGAACTTCAATTTTTTTCATAAATAGGTTAGGAGGTAAATAAGTAAGTAGATAGGTAGGTAGATAATAAGTAAGTAGATAAATAAGTAAATAGATTGGTAAGTAAATAACAGGTAAATAGATAGATAAGTAAATAGTTAAGTAGGTAGGACATTAATATGTAAATGGTTGGTAAGTAGGATGTAAGTAGGTAAAAGGTAGGAAGGACATGGGTAGGTAAGTAGGTAAGTAGGTAAGATATATTTAAGGAAGTAGGTAGGTATATGTTAGGTACGTAAGTAGGTAGGTAGCCTAGTAGGCATAACAAGTAGGTTAGCTAACCAAATTAATATGGTCAATTTAATTAAGTATGGCCATTCTATATGGCTGATTTGACTAAACCATGGGCATCTTGATGGACTATTTAAAAAATATGTCCTTTTTGATTAGATGTTTGACATAACACTTGGTCAAAATGGTCATTTCAATCAAAAGAACCAACAAAATAAATCACGTGTTATTTGTGCTTCATGCCTTTAGTCAAAGTGAACATCCTTTCAATTAATTTGGACACTTTAATGAAGTTGAACCTTTTGAAAAACCATGATTTCTTGTAATGTTAATAATATTGTGCATAATGATTTCATAATGAAGCTTGAAAAGGTTTTGTATCTAGTTTTTTACATTTATGTCAAAAATAAAAGATTATAGTGTTGAAATATTTTTTTTGGCCTATTTTTGCAAGCATTTTTGGATTACTTTTGCATGCTCACTTCTTGCATGAATTATTGAATTATGTTAAATGTCTTGCTAGGTGTGTAATGAACTATTGTGAAATGTAATTAATCACATACACAACTTTCTTGGCAAAGATGGTTGAAGATTGTGCTTCATTTCTTTTTGTTTATGTTAATTGGGTGTTGTGTTATGTTAAGGTTATCTAGGATCCACATGTTTATTGCCTATGCTTGTAAGTATGCATTCTTGTAAAGTTTGTTCAAAGTCAAAATGTTTATATGTGTATGACAATGTCATGATTATTATGCTTTGCTAGATAGAATTATAATATTTCATGTATGTTGATTTGAAAGTTTGTTTTACCTAATTATATTGTCTTGGGGACTTCACATGTGCTTATTACATGCATGCATGATTCTATAAAGTTACATTGGTGTTCATTTGATAATTACTCTAATGTCAAGCATCTTGCATTCGAATGTCACTTGATTAGTACATTTATCAAGTTAGACATCTAGATGCAACATTTGAGAAAATTTGTGCATATGAACACCAAGATGTCTGATTTTGTTGTTGCCAAAGTTAAAGATACATGCACAAGTAAATTTTTTCCAATTTCTTGATGTATGTTTATTTTCCTTCAATTAGTTATATATATTGCACACCCTTAATTACTTGTTCATTTTTACACAAAATTTGTTGCCAAGTTCCTTGTTTTGCAAATAATACAAGGTTTCATGCTATCCATTTCATTAATGTTCTTAGTATTGTTTATCCATAGCATTGGTTACAAGATGATTATGAATTAACTTTCTTTAAACACATGGCCTATATAAAAAAATGAGTAATAATTGCTTTAATCAATGATTGACAATTTTGGATTAGGGTTCAGTGTGACCAATCAAATTCAAACACTATCAAGCAAGCATGTTCAGAATGACAATGCTTACAAATCCTACAATCATCCTATTATGAATTGAATCCATCAATTGAGCTTTCGGAAAAGCATTGAAGCTTTGTGAATTTTGAAGATTGGCATGTCCAAATATTTAAAGGTTGTTAAAATTGTTGTTCAAGTTCTTGCCCAAGTGTAAGGATGAAAGAATGTTTTCAATGTTGGTCTTTATGAAGTCCAAACTTGAATTGCAATCATATGGTGGAACAATTATTAAAATGTATTCCTAGACACATTTTATCCTAAATAACTTTCTATACAATCCAATTTCCCATGCATGGTGTGCACAATTTAAACACATAGGGCAATGTACAATTTGGTTACAATCACATTAGCTACTTCCTAATCTATGTGATATCTTCCTTTCATGATTCCCATGACTAGCTTGTAAATATTTTGAGGACTTTGCAAATAGGAGATTTTCTATATTTTGTGGTGATTGCAATATTTTGTTTGTCAACAAATTTGATGAGTTAGGGCTGAGAGAATTTTTTTCTTCTCTCTCGTGTGGATCTATTGTGCTTCTAGTCCTTAGTTTAGTTTCTTGTCTTTGGTATTTTAACTCTTGATGTTAGTATTCTAGCTTTTAATGGTTCTTTACTTGTTGAGGAGTGACAAAGCATTGGTTACTATTAATCATCTACTTTGTTGAGCGCAGAAAGTTCATGTGGAGCCAATTTTGGATATATAAAGAAAAACTTGGGGCTTCATCATCATTCTTAAAATAAATGTTGTTGCCCCATCACTTCTTCTTCAAGGTGAAAGTATTGCCACTTTCAGGACGAAAAAATGGGGACTGTCGCCTGCGAGCTTCTTCCTGATTTTTGACAGTAGCCACATTCGCTGTGCTTTATTGAAAAAAGGCCAAACCACCCCTGCACTGTGGAATATTCCAAAATCTCTGAAAAAAACACCACCTAGTTGGGAACAAGCAAATACATCATACGTAAAAGGATTCATAAATTGAGTTGCATTCAATTCGTTACACCTGATTTCGAGCCCAGATAACGTTGAATCCACCGCCGCATTGATCTCATTATGCTCATTTAATGTGGACTTTGGTACATTGCCCTTGTCTTACTCTTTACGATTTCAAGGCTTTGAGGACCTTTTAGTGGATATTACTTTTAGTGCATGCAATATTTGAGTCACGTCGTGGATGCCTGTTTTTGCATGGTATTCCTGAGTTTCCTTCAAGTTTCAAAAGTGAAATGGGCGTGCAGGAATGCTACAATAAATTTCTGGCATCTTGGCACGTAGAGCTTTTCTAACATTCCATAACGCATTCACTGCTCTGGAGATGTACCATATTTTGGGCAAATACGGCCAAAAACTACACCAAAGGTTTTGACAAAAAATCATACCTTTCTCCAAATTTAATTTAAAAGGCAAGGGGAACTAGAAACTAGAAGTTGTTCCCATGTTGATCCTCCCTTTGTCACCTTAAAAATGCCGTTCACCCTCTGTGTTTCAACTCTCAACCTTTCAAGTTTCAACTCCATGGCAACTCTAAATTTATGCACCTGGTGTGTGCAGTTAAACTGGCCCAGGTACAGAATTCCATGCCATTATCTCTACTCAATACATGCACAATATAGGCAAACACATGAATTATAAGTATGTTTTTCTGTTCCAAATGTGTTTCCGTAGAGTTTCCAAGGGGTTCTTGTTGAGTGTTCCCTAAGTTCTGAATGTCACCATGTTCCCCAAGATGTTCCAAATAGCACAAAAAATTTATCCCATATACTCAACACCCGAAGGTCTCCCCTTTTCACCTATATAGGTGAGCCAAAGGGGATTTTGGCACTCCTTAGATTTGAATATAAACTTTTCTTTTGGGCAAGCCTCTGAAGCTTTAGTTTTCACTTGTGATCATGGGCCAGTCAAAATGGCTCATAGCCAAAAAAAGAAAAAGAAAAAAAAGACTTGAACTTGGAAGGTACCCCCCATCTAATAAATACAAAGATGAATAAGTACTGTATAAATAAATCAAAACACGTATTTGAAGTGTACACCAGAAGTATGTCAAACATGTGTATGCATGTGTATTGAAAATGTTTATCTTGTAATAGTCAGGGAGCAGGGGTTTGTTTTTCAATTTCAAAAATAAAGAATTGGTGATTTTTTCCCCAAAAAAAGAAAAATTAGTCAAATTCAAAATAAGAAAACAAGGTTTTCCAGAATTTCCCCATTTTTGTTAAAAAAACCAACAAAATTCTGTCGGAAGAAAAAAAAACACAGTCTGAGAGAGGGAAAGTGTACAGTAAAGCCGTATGGTGGGGACAGTTCCAAAAGAAGAGGGGTCTTGGGGCCCAGGGTAGGCCCAATGTAACTGACTCTTGCCAACCATTTTGGGAGCATATCCGTGAGCTGTGTGGTCCTTACCGATTGTTTAAGTATTAGGTGAAACCTATCAATGAGTGACCTATCATGCAAATGACAAGGCATGGGCAGTGGAAGGGGCATTCCGCCTATAACAACGTGGAAGAGGGATCTTCATAACTTAGCCTACTATTTACCGATTGGTACGTGTAATATTATCCTCTTTTTAAGAGGGATATTTATTGCAATAAGTTGCATTCCAAATACGCTAGGAAATTTCTGGACACACTTCATAGAACTAGAATAAAGTATGAGCAATTCTAGATTGTGTTCTGCATGAACTGAGAAGCCTAGTCGCCTCCAAATTGATCTTGTAAAGTGACAAATTTCTTAAAGCTTAGGGGATTGAATTTCTTTGCTCCCTTTCCAAAAATACCAAACAGGATCAAATAATTAAAGGATTTAACATTAGTTTCTGGCTTTTGGTCAGAGTATTTCATGACCTAGAATTTAAAAGCAGTGCTTGTTGTTTTCAGTTTTCTAATATAGCATCAATGATTTTGCATTTATTGGCAACACATCTGGTCCAGAACTGTCTGAGCTATAAAAAAGCTGATAAAAAGCTACCCCAAAACTAAAAACTGTGCCAAAATGTGACGAAATTTTCTTGAAAAAAAGTGTTTTTCCTCAAAACATTTGATGAGTTTTTTCTTAAAGTCAAATTTTTTTCACAGAATATTCATTTAAAACCCTGTCTATATATAGACAAGCCTTACACTATTAGTGTACAAATATACAGGGGATGTTGATACTTTTATGTAGGCATGCAGAAAAAATGAGCCAATGAAATTGCTGGATTTGGCAGTCTGAATTTTTTTCATAGTTATATCTTGAGTGAACTAACAATAATAGGTTTTCTAAGGTTTGTGAGAATTATAAAAGACCAATGGAAATGGTAGAAAGCAACGACTGTTTTCAAGGTTCAGCAAAACAGGGTTGTGAGTAGCCCTGGAAACTTTATTTCACGCCAATGAGAGTGGGGGCACCATGGATTTATTTTCTTAGTTATCCTGGGCAAACCAACAGTTCAATGTGTAATTGCTAATGTACTTACAACCCATTCTTGACAAATCTTGTTGAAATAATTAAAATATTAAAATAAAGGGGTCCGACAGCCGCAATCTCAATATTTCAAAATTTCAACAGTAGACTGTAAGTACACTAAAGTCCACTAGTAAGTTTCAAAGTTATCCTGGGTTTTGAACTGGTTTTGATTTTCTAAAATTTTGGCAATTGTTAGTAGTTTTATTGTTTCTTTTTCCAGCTGAACCTCTTAGGAATTAGTTAGTGTTGACAATGAGTAGTGAGTGAGGTATTTGCAGATAGAAACTTGTGAAGCCTTAAACCTTAAGTTCATAATTTTGCTAAAATTGTCCACACAAAAAAAGAATTGGTACTGAGAACAGAGAAGAAAAAAGGAGAAAAAAAGAGGGGGTAGAAAAGGCAAGACCCTAAATAGCCCCCCCCCGCCATCGAGCTCTGTCGGGTGCATGTTTCTCTTGTCTTCTGGCACATGGTTTTCGGCCCTGCTTGGTTCTGCATAGAACCAAGCAGCACGGTTCTACATGTTCTCCTGTTCAGCAAAAAGGACATGTCAAATGCTCTTTGTTCTGCTTGAATTAATTTCTCGGCCTGCTGCCGCCCGGCAAATTCGATATGGAAACGTCCAAAACACAAACTGGTACTATCCACTGACATAGACTCAAGCACGTAAAGGATTCTGATTTCTTTTCTATTCAAATAACTCGGACAGTCAAAAATTGAAACCCTGCAGCAGAACCACACGGTTCTCCGCAGGGCTGCACTGTCAGGCCCAGAAAGGGCGCTGGACAGAGCTCGATTTGGGGAGGGGAGGGGAGGGGAGTATTTAGCGTTTCGCGTGAAAGGGGCGGTGGAAAGGGGGGCCCAGTTCACAAAACAACAAAATGGCGGGGTCAAAGCGCGTCAGTGACACGCTTAAATGTGTAATGTTTGACGAGAAGAGTACGGGAAACCTAGTCAAACACTGGCGCACCTGCACCTGGTCGACCTGGGTAATGCCTTCATGGGGTCATTCCCTCCGGTGGAGACGTAGAAACCTCGTGCGTACAGAGCAAGAGCTGCAGGCAACAGAACGTCCAGGCTCCTGGTACAAATGCTAGGGGCGACACACTCTTCTTCCTCGGACTGCCAGTCTTTCTTATGTGTCATGTGGTGAAGTCTGCAGCGGCTGTGAATCACAGCAGTTGCGCTGAGGAGGAGGCGTGAACATTCGTTAGTTTTTCTTTCTTTCTTTTTCATGCGTCGTAAAGCAAAGGTCGAGAGTTGATGAGAAATGAGGACTGACCGATAAGCAAAGGTCGAGAGTTGATGAGAAATGAGGACTGACTGACAAGAAAGGTCGAGAGTTGATGAGAAATGAGGACTGAATGACAATCAAAGGCGGAGAGTTGCTGAGAAATGAGCTACTCACTGACAAGCAAAGGTGGAGAGTTGATGAGAAATGAGCAACTGACTGACAAGCAAACGTCGAGAGTTGATGAGAAATGCGCTACTGACTGACAAGCAAAGGTCGAGAGTTGATGAGAAATGAGCTACTCACTGAGCGAGACATAATTTGCTAGGTTTGGGGTTAAGAGGAGGAAGAAGAAGAAGAGGAGGAGGAGAAAGAGGAGGAAGAAGAAACAGTAGCAGCAACTATAGTTTTCCTATTTGAAGGAATTATTGTGAGGAGTTAAGTGAGCGGATTACTGGTCGAACTTAGGAATAGGAAGCTTTCTTTGTATGTTTTCTGCAGCTCCGGGAGATTTTGAGGGGCGGGTTCAGATTTCAGCGATTTTCTAGAAGCAGCTTGTAACCCAAATTAGAACCAGCTGCATGTGTAGATCGTGCTGCTGCAGCACACTCCAGGACGACTTGAAGAAGATTAGATATTTAAGAGGGTTGTAGAGTTGATCGAAAAATCAAGAAGAGCTTTACTCGAGAAAGATTTTATTTTCAGAGCCCACTCGTCGATTGAAAGGAATTAGTGTGAACTTATATAAGCCTTCCGGTCTCAAGAGAGCTTATTAACCGTTGTAATAGATGGCTAGAAACTTGAGAAGGGAGAATTCAAAGGAGGCGCAGATCATGAGCTTGCGAGTAATATTGGCTTCATGTCTAGTAATTGTTGCAATGTCAAATATCCCTCTAGGCATCGCCGCGCCCGTTAGTGCCACTCCTCCATCACGCCGTTTCCTTTACCGCCAATCTCTTTCTCCGCCTGCAGTCGCAACTGCACCAGGACTATTCAAAGCTCCAGCAGGAACTTTGAAGGCCTCTGTCACTTCGTCTTCCCTAGTTGAAGTCCTCCACGACCTCTTTACGAATATGCAGAATGGAATTGATGTGGTAAGTCCAGCTGCTGTATACAATGGCCCAAATCTTAACCAGCACCGCATGACTTGTATGCTTTGACTAAATTTGGCGTCTTGTCCGTCTTTCACGCACTCGCGTTAGACTCCGGATGGGTTGTTGTTCCTCACCATATAGGACATAGATAGACATCCGTATTCTTTTTGTTCATTCTAGTACTCTCAATAACGTACAAACATGGCGCTGATTCTTTGCAGTTTTGGAGAATGATTCCTGGCAACTACGAGACTGAAGTCAGCTCAACGGAAGATGCTGCAGATCCAGAAGTTGAAATGTCATGGAGCTCGATCATAGACTACACTAGAAAGCCTCCTACACGTCACCCTCAAAGCCCACCCGCCGCTCTTCGGCAGACGGTCGCGCAGCCCATAATCACGACCGCTGCACCAAAACATCAGTACTCTTTCGATACTATCCTCACGGATCTGGAGGCTCCCGATCTTTATCTCTCTATACCAGCTCCTACACTTCACCCTCCAAGCCCGCTCCCACCTAAACGAAATTCTGAATCTTTCGACACCATATTCCTGGAACGCGAGGCTCCTGACGTTGATCTGTCTATACCAGCTCCTGCAGGTCACCCTCCAAGCCCGCTCCCACCTATGCGACAGATCACGAATGCTCCAC
>Ga0116227_10010296_pt1 | contig 16411 bp, 12 predicted proteins | sample S1TSphgellanicum_FD_89693 | JGI IMG/M metagenome (GOLD analysis project Ga0116227, IMG submission 89693) | Host-associated microbial communities from peat moss isolated from Minnesota, USA - S1T2_Fb - Sphagnum magellanicum MG | ecosystem: Host-associated > Plants > Peat moss > Unclassified...
TGATTTAAAACCCTAAACCCTAAACTTGGAGTGATTTAAAACCCTAAACCCTAAACTTGGAGTGATTTAAAACCCTAAACCCTAAACTTGGAGTGATTTAAAACCCTAAACCCTAAACTTGGATGAATTAAAAAACCCTAAACTTGGGGTGATTTAGAAACCCTAAACCCTAAACTTGGGGTGATTTAAAAACCCTAAACCCTAAAGTTGGAGTGATTTAAAACTTGGAGTGGGTGAAACTTTGTCAAGTACAACAACAAAGCCCATTTTTTTGCTTCTCTTGAGTCCTCCCAGCTCTCTCAAATCTTTCTTTGCATTCATATTTCAAAAGGCTGGGGTATTGTTGTGAGATCTCAATCTTGTAGGCCATCATGCATGGTCTCTACCATTGCCACCCACATATTCTGCATTCATTTATCCATGGGGCCATGGTCTAGCCAATGGCTACCACATCTTTTGGCATTACTTATCTGATATGGGCTTATGTCTCTACCATTTCCACCACATCTTTTGCCACTTGCCTAGTTTTTTTCTATGGCATTCAAGTGGCCCCCATTAGCATGTCCACCATTCTCACATGTTCTATTGTGGGAATTCCCAATTGGGATGTTGTGTTAATTGGTTCTTGGTTTCTCAAAGAATCTTTGATTTGAAATGCACCCTCAAAAATTGCATAGCTTGGTTCCCTTTTGGTTTGCTTTTTTGCTTCTCTTCTTTTCTTGTTGGATTTACACTCCTTTCCTTGAGAGATGACATTAGGGTTTTACACGTTCCATTTGTCTTTTTTTTCATCTCTTACCCTTTTTAAAAAAAAAGGTTTTGGACAAAGACGTTCGCCATGTAAGGATATCCCTAAGGTTATTACGTGACTTTTGGGATTTTTTCTTGATGTTTTGTTCAAAAGTCATATTATTTTTTGAAAAAATTCCTCATTCTCAAGCTTTCAACATCAATTGGTTTCTTTTTTATTTGATTTTCATTTAGGCTCTTGCAAGGTTTTTGAATTCAAGGTTTTAGAGTGTCTAAAGGCTCACCTAGTTTTTCTACAATCCTCTCTCCCCATCTTTAGAGGGGGAATATGCCTCAATTTTGTTGAGATAATTATCTCAAAGTGGAGTTGGGGGGCTTGTGGCACAAGTTCATTACCTTCAAATTCTTGCAAGATCATTATCCATTCATATTGGAGGCCACATGGACTAATAGTTTAGGTCTACTTCCCCAACAAGCCCATTAAAGGTTGGCTTGTGACCTTTTTCTTCCAATAATGTAGGTTTTCATTTTTCTTCTCAAGTAGTTTTTTGAAAGGGGGAGTTGATTGTTTTAGGATACCATTTAAGAGAGTTTGCATTAACAATTTTTTTTTAACATCATCTTTCACGAGAAGTTATAATTCTCATTATGCTTGCTTGAGATCTCAGATAAACTTGAATTCAAGAGCTTGGATCTTCACTTGCCCAATCATTTCATCATTTTATGTGATTTCATACATCTTTTCTTTAACATTGCACATCAAGTTGCCCCCCCCCTCTCCCCATTTGATAATTATTGGCCTTGCTTGTTACATTTGTGACTAACCTAGAGACTTAATGGGATACACCTTCTTCGATGCTCCTATGGTGGGGAGCACATTGCAACCCACAATGTGATTGAATGTGCTTTTGCTTCTGTTGCCAAAGATATTGGGTTTCATGTTTCGTGTGAACAAACACATATTTTATCGCCATCCTTGTAATCAATCTTTTGTGCCAATGGATCAATATTATGTTCTTCATGGATGGGGTCTACATTTTAATTAATGTCATTATTGTTGATTTGACTCAAGCAAATTTAATTTTGCAAGTTGCCATTGCTTGAGGCATGACAATAATGATTGTGGCCTCAACAAAGGACAAGATATAATACGATCGGTACCTCAAAGATGTGTTTCTTCCTCCACCTATCAAGGTGTTTGGGTGCTTACATTATTAGACTCACAATTTTCTTCATTGATGTGTTAACATGATGTGATCCACTAAAAGTTCTAGGAGGCCTTTTTTCTAAACTTGATGCTTTTTCAATTTTCTTATCCATCTTTTGTTTCAATTGCTTCATGTAACTAATGAGAGGTTTAGATTATAAGTTGTTTTTTTATTGCAAGCTTGTTTGTGCTTTCGAGTGTCATCTCATTGTTGGCCCTCTTTTGTTCCTCCCTTTCCCTTTCCAAATGGGTACTTTTCCTTTTTCATTTGGCTAGCTTTCATCATCTTTGATTTAGTTTCAACTTGCTTTTAAATTTGAAGTTTCAGTTAGTGATTAAATTTTAAAAACTTGATGGAACCTTTGGTGCAATTTTGCAAAATAGTTCTTCAAATTTCTAAACCTCAGTTCCAATTTTTTGCAAAAGAATTTCAGACTCATGGTTTAGAACTGTGTGCGATTCCACCTTACCTTCACTTACCTTCTTGATAGTATTATGGTTCCAGCAATAGACTGCTTGCATTGTTGGGTCCAAGGTCCAATTCCAGCAAGAGGCTCATCCAGTTCAAGTTCAGATTCCAGCAGCAAGCAAGGTGAACTTGCATCTTGAATTGCCCAGAATCAGACTGAGAATCAACCTAGAACCCAAAACCAGCCAACACTGATTCGAAAACTAGACACTGAACTACTACTTCATTGCCAAATAGTCATATCCTAAGTTCGGAATCCTACACAAGCCATGAGACAGAAGCTTTAAAAGCCCAATGGGTTCAAAAGAATATGCTGCAAGCTGAAGAAAGATGGAATTCTACCTTGATTCTTCTACCCCTTCTCATCAGATGCTTCACACATGAAACCCAAAACAGTAGATTCTGAAATGTGCATGACATTGTCACATTTTCAGCTATGCTTGTAAAAAGAACTGAGTTTCAGTAACTTTAAAGGCTACAGCCAGACTTCCAGAGAAGATAAGCTACCATTCAAGACAAACAGACTCCAGACTGAATGGAAAATAGAACTAGAAAAGTGACCTCAAATACAATACAAATCAAAGACTGATGAAGCATTTCTGTGCATTTTTGCAACCATGCCAGGGACTGGCCATAGTACATGCATTTGTGATTTCAATGTGGTGATCCTACATGGTTGAGCCTTATTGGAGTTGTTGGAATAATGTACCTGTCATGCATGTGCTACTAGATTGGCACCCGACACAATCCAAACTAATAAAGTCACACACAAAAACATGCACACAAAAAGATGCCAACAACAGAGTTGATGGACAAATGGAAGTGCAACTTGGAGAGGCCATAAACCCACCTGGTAGATTGCATTTTGATGGTGAAGACAGTTCACAAGGTCAGATGCCCAAGCTTCTCTGCTCCTGGCCAGGGACCAAGAGTTGCAAAAATCCAGACACAGTATCAACTACATTTCATTGGCACTGGGTAAACAGTAGTGCCGCACTTGTGATGTGCTTTCTATCAACACAGTTTATCTCTTGATCACTATCTGAAACTATGGCCACAGGGTTTAAAGTACCATAAACATTATGATGCTTGGAAAAAGAGAAATCCTAGTCAAACTCAGGAAGATTATACAGGCCATCTGTATCAAGCTAAATTAGACTATTTGGGTGAAGGTCCACTGAGCTGGTGGAACTGTTCTCAGTCACTGAGTTCTCTTCCCAAAACCTACAAGGAGAAAGAGTGTCTAATTTCCATAAAGCCAGGGTGCCTTTTTTCCTTCTATAATCACATGCTCGGCATCAAACTGAGGGTAGAGTCCAGAAATGGGTCTGATGGTTTTAGTTGAAAAACACACCCAAATGATAAAGCAATCCTCCCACTGTCATGATTATTGACCCAAGAAATTAAATAAAACATTGAGACCAAAACAAAAGAAACCACCAAGAAAGGAAAAAAAACAATGAGGAGAAACCCACACGAGATATATAACAGCACAAAAGCAGCAAAAAGACTTACAGGCCAGATGAGACTTGGAAGAAACCAGAGTGAAAGTCAAGAGCAAGGTCCAACCCTTAAAAAAGAGACAGCACAAGCAACCAGTGAGTGCAAAAAAATAATACCTCCCTCATTGAAAACCACCACTGACACCTGAGAGAGAGAGAGAGAGAGAGAGAGAAACAACCCTTCACATTGCAGACCAGAATCCCACAATAGTCAGACAAAAGAGTACAAGAGTCATATTACCCTGTTTTAGATAACAATAATGAACAGTTCTTCAACAACTTGCTTGGCCCCTCTCCCTCTCACCAATTGTGGCCAGAAAACATTGAGCTTTATGTTACAAATTCAATGCAGCCATCAGGCAACTGGATTTTGGAATTCTTCATGGCAAGTCCAACCCGTAGCAAAGTGGGCAACTGACTGACTGAGACTGACTGGCACCCACCCATACATTGCACATGCAACACATACAAAAGTTTAAGCCAAAATTGTATCTGACTCTTAGTTGCATTTAAACAGGTTGTGGGCAGTAGTCACATTACCCTGAGCTAGGAGAGCCCACTGACCAACAGGCAACAAGTAATTTTCAATGACCTTAGGAAGCATCCCATGATTTTGCTGGTGAATGGACACTTGCACCAACCGAGCGCAAGTTTTCTCTTTGATTGAAAATAGCTCCGAGGTCTACCCCTGGACCCAATGATGCAAGACTAGCCAAATCTCGTTGAGACAGTGTCCGTCCCATGCCTCCAGCAGCAGCAGTCATTCCACTCGGAGCTCCACCGACCCCCAAGAAGTCATGTGTAAATCTGTCACTTCCATCTTCCCCCCTTGTTGAACCACCAAGGCCTGGCAGCATGGAAGAAGGCTGGCCTCCCATGCCTTGAGACATGGGACCTCCTCCTCCCCCAGAGTGGTATGGGTTGTTGTTATTGTGGTGGTGCGCCATGACATCATTGGGCAACATCCGATGATGATGATGATGATTATTAGGAGGCTGCATCATTCCTCCTGTGACATTTCCAGAATTGGGTCCAAACATGGATGGCATATTGCTCAAGGGTCCTACAAACAGACCAGCACCTCCTGATAATGAATTCATGAAGTCCTGCATCCCTGCTGCTGCTGCCCCCCCCACATGATGATCATTTGTTGGCCTTACTTGGCTCCCTCCAAAGTTAGATGGACCCATTGATGTGCCCACACCCAAAGGACCTCCTCCTGAAGATATGTCAATTGGCCGTCTGATCTGCTGCTGCTGCTGCTGCTGCAAAGACTGCACCATGCTTAACTTGTTGGGTGGAAGCTCGACTGTGCCCCTGCCTTGATCTTGCATTCGTTGTTGTTGGCTTTGCCAAAATGACATGGAATTTGAATCTCCCGGCACACCCATTCCACCAAAACCTCGTAGCAAGGATGAAGAACTACTAGCAGTTGCACCCATCTGTGCTGCTTTCTGTAGCAAAGCTGTTGCAGACATTTGAGCAGTTGCTGTGTGCTGCTGTTGCTGCTGCTGTTGTTGCTGTTGATGATTGAAGAGCATAGATACTGAGGGTACACTGCCTACCCCGTCATTATAAACTGAGGAGGAACAACTTGACAAGCCTGCAGAGAGGGATGAAGATAAAGACAATCCTGCTGTTGCAGAGCCTCCTCCTCCTCGCTCTGTTTGACTGGCACCAGCTGTGAAGTCTGAAAACCCAGATATGCCCATCCCCCCCTGCAGCAGCATGCTTGCACCAGCACCTGCAGTGTTTGCTGGAATATTATTATTAGTGCTGCTGCTGCCTCCATGCAACCCTGGCATTGTCGACCCTGGAGCAGACGAAAACAGATGTGCAAACAGGCTCCCGGTTCCAGATGAAACCATTGGTAGAAGAAGTCCACTAGATGAGGTGGGTCTAGGGGCTTGTGGAAGATCATATTCAAGAGGATTCAGAATTGCAGGCTGTAGTCCTGCTGCTCCTCCATCATGCATAGCCACCTTCGGAGGTTGCATCAGAAAAGGAGAAGAAGAAGAAACATCTGAGGCAGCAGGAAGCAACTGCACCTGTTGTGAACCAGGAGCTGGAAGTCCCCCAGCTGGTCCTGGACCAGATCCTAACCATAGTGATAGCCTAGGACCTGGTGCACCTGTGGCAGGAGCAGCAGCTCCTGCATTCCCAACAGATTGACCCCATCGTGGTGGCAGCAATGAAAGCCCAGCTGCTTCATGCCCTAGCCGTCCTAAACCTCCCATGGATGGTGCCAGAGGTGCTTGCCTCTGCATTGATCCTGATCCTCCTCCCCCCCCAGTGGCAGCAGCTATGGATACCAAAGAGTCTGCACTCACCCGGCCCAAATTCATGTTGTTTCCATGGTGAGGAGAGGAGGTCAAGCTGAGTGTGCCTGCAAGGACTGACATGGAGCCACCTACCTGAGTCGCCTGCATCATCATACTACTGCTGCTCATCATGTCTCCACCACCACTGCCACCATATTGTTTGCCTGCTGAGACTCGAGCACTCTCCTCTGCCAAGGCATCACAAAAGGCTCGATGGGTGATGAAACTGTCTCTCCTGCATGCACCCAAGCTCCCGCACAACATCATTTTCAGATCATGCAAAACTTCCCCCATCAACAAGCAAGCAAAGCATTTGCAGGTAACCCTTATTGCAGCACTCCGTCTCTAGGGTTGTGGAATGCAAACCTACTGAACAGCCTCAATGTGCAATGCACAGAGAGAGAGAGAGAGAGAGAGAGAGAGAGAGAGATGGATGTGAGCTACCGACCTGGAAAATAGGGTTCCACAATCGCAGCGGTACTCTCGAGTGCCGCAAGTTTTGGAATGGGCTTTCCAGTCGGATTGAACAGCATATCGCTTGGAGCACTTGTCGCACTTCCACTTCTTCTCGCCGTGCTTGCGGCAGAAGTGCTTCTTGATGCCAGTCAAGTCGCCCAGAGCGCGCGACGGGTCGTGATGCACACAGGAGGCCTCAGGGCAGATGTAGACGCGCTTGCGGATGATCTCCTTGCTGCTCCGCTGCCTCAACTTCCAGGGCAGATTGTGGCCCCGTCGGTGTAACTGCAGGTTCTGGTCCCGCTGAAACCCTTTGTTGCAAATCTCGCACACGAAGCGATTGGTCGCCATCAATGTCTTGGGCGACAGCGCTACTACCTCCGCCTCCGGGTCTGGAGTTCCAGGCAGATTCCGCTTCCGCTTCTGTCCTGGTCCAGGAGGTTGCCCACTGGAGACGGTGGTGGTTGTGGTAGCAGGCGTTGCTGCCGGCGGTGCTGTGTTGCCATCATCTGTTGTGCGAGTTCCAGACGAGCCGCTTGCTTCCCCAGCTGATGCGCTGCAGGTTATGTTGGACAATGTCATCTCCCCGACAGCGGCACTTCCGCCTGCACCCAACTGCTGCAGCTCTTCACTCCCACTCCCCAACCCCTATCCTTCCTCCTCCCCTGCAGCTCCTGCTACGGCCACCACCACATGCTCACCTCCTGCACCACAGCCACCACCACCTCGTCCTCTGCAGCAACTAGCAAAGTACTACGGCTGTCGACGTTCTTCGAGCCTTCTTCCCTGCCATCTTGCCGACTTCTAAATCCCGCCTGCTGCACCCGGCGGCCTCATACTAGTTCTAGCAGCTTGCTCATACTGATCAAGCTCCAGGGCGCTAGCTGCATCCAAATCATCAGGGCGAGGCGCGGTTCCTCTTCATCCTCATCATCATCATCCCGCCCCCAACAGCTCCAGCTACTATACTCGCGGCCATCCCCAGGCGGTCTTCCAGGTGCTCCCACGCGGATAGCTCCTCTGCTCCAAACATGCCACCGCTGCCGCTTCTTCTACAACTCCTCCGGCTACTACTTATACTATCGATACTCAACAAGTACTGCAGTAGTACTATAAATGGTGCAGGAGTCGGCACATCCATGTTCCTGCACTCTCATTTCTCGTCTATACAGAGCACATCCCTTTCCCTGGGGGCCCGGTGTTTGTCAGTCAGTCAGTCAGTCAGTCTGTGTCAGTCACGCGTCAGTACTAGTGCTACAACTACAACAGGCCAAGCAGCGCCGCCTTGATCTCCGTCCCTTCTCTCTCCCCTCCCATCCTCTCCTCTCCTCTCCTCTCCCTCCCTCCCTCCCTCCCTTCCTTCATTCCTCACCCAAAGCTCAAACTTGCAGTAGAGCCTTCCTACTAGCGTTTACTACAAACGAACGCTAGCCACAACAACCCCGACACTACTACATGCAGCTCGTGAGCACATCACCCAACTAAGTAACTAGAGCTAACAAGCAAGCCAGCTATAAGCACACAGCATGAAGATCAGGGACAAGAGGCGGCAACAACGCCACTAGACGAATCTACCAGCAAGAGCTCGATCCCTTGTACCATAACACTAGAGCGCTTCGTTTGCAGCGGCAATGGATGAGATAAAACTGGTTTTGCGCACACACTAGCCTATTTCCACCGGCCGCTCTCTCTCATCTCTTACAAACACCCGCAGAGTTAATCTTTGGGTACCCAACGTACGTCGTCGTTAGTAGCCAAACCTCGAGTACTGCCGCCGTGCAGTAGCTGTAGTAGCCATTTCCTCTTAGCCTAGACTCTACGGCCTAAGGCGCGGTCCGCGAGCTGCAGACATCTAGACTAGAGCACAAGTAGTCTACTTTCGTCCTCTCGTTCTCTTTCTTTCTTTGGTTCTCGTTTTCTTTCTTTGTTTCTTTCTCTGGTTTCTCGTTCTCTCTGTGTCTTTTTTCTCGTTGCTTGGTGCCTCGACTGGGTCCCTCCAGAACGTCTTTACAGACGAGATTTGCGACGAACATTAACACAGTTGCATCATGATGGGGTATGCTTGCTGTGGGGTCCATTGGGTCAGTCGACATAAGGAGCTGTGTACACACTAGACACTAGATCATCGCTCCATTACTGACTGCCGTAAAGCTTTTTGGTGCCAAGGGCGGCAAGCACAAGCCAAGGCAACAAGCAAAGCCGTCGTCACAAGCCGAGAGAGAGAGACAAGAGAGAGAGAGCGCGCGCGCGCGCGCGCGTGCGAGCGGCCGGCCGAACCACTCAGACTGACGGACCGGCTTCGTTGGATGAATGGATGGAAGAGTGTATGGATGATACCACGGGACAATGACCGTTTCATCCCCCCAACGAACGAATGAATCTTTCTCTTCTCTCTCTTTGGGTGTGTGTATGTGTCTCTCTCGTGTTCGTCTTTGTTGTTTTTTTTTTCCCACTTCCCTCCTTCTCTGCCCGTTTCTGCTGCCCCTACTTCCATACTTGTAAGTTCTGGTTCCTATATACTACTACACTTTTTCTTAATTCATTAATTTGATTTAGGATTTTTTTTTTTCGATCAACGTGACCCACTGACCAGGAATCCACCCCCACCTGCCCCCAAAACTTTTGATGTCAAAAAATTGATGATTTAATTATTATTATTTTTTGCTTTCTAAAAATCAGCCAAATTAGTCGAGAACTTACACTAAAATACACAAAACTTGCTCAATTTTTTAAAAAAAATTTGGTAAAAAAAAAGTGACAAAATCTGTTGAAAAACAATCACCAAACATGAGTGACCCCGAGGGGCAGATTTTTAGGAAAAAGAATTTAATACTATTAAAATTAAGAATAATTAGTGCAATTTGGGGGATTCATTAGCCAAAGTGAACCAGCACCCACCAGCACACCATGAAGGATGAATGAAAAGTGGTCAGGAAACAGTTTTCTGTTGGGTTCCAGTTCCCTAGCTTAACCATCATGGTTAGCTCAGTTGCTTTTTTTTTCTTTTTTTCTTTTTTTCTACCTACTTACTAACAACCACAACAAGTGGGGTTGTTAGTAAGTAGGTAGGTAGGTAGGTAGTAAAAAAAACAGCCCTTACCTATGTATAAACTATTAAACCATATATCTAGTTAGTTACTTAGTAGTTACCTATTTTCCTACCTACCTACCTACCTACATTTGAGACCTAGTCTAGCGTTTTGGGGATCTACCTACATGCACATGACAATTGCAAAATTTCTTAGCTCTAAGTAATCAAATCAATGTATTATTGAGATTAGGGTTTTGACCTGCTACAGCCTGTAGTCAGGTGAAAGGTGACAAAATACCCTCTCCTACATTGTCAAGGTTGCTACCTACCTCTTTAGTTATTTTTAGGTATTAACTTACCTAATAATAATAATAAATTTATAAATTTATAATTAACAAAAATTAATAAATAAATTATAATTAATAAAAATTAATAATAATGGGAAGAGGCTGTTTAATAAGAAAAATCATCCTCCCAGCTGCCAGTTACAGGCCACTGGTGACAGCCAGTTACAGGTCACTGGTGACAGCCAGTTACAGGTCATATAACCTTCAGTAGTTCAGTGGGTCTTCTACCAATGGGGGACATGAGGACCATGCCATGATATTTGCATTAATTTTTTTTTATATATAAAAATTTAGGATTATTAACTGTAGTTGCACTTCAGATTTTATTATTATTATTTTGTAATATATATAACAACTTATATATTTAAAAGAAATTAATTAAAATCATTTATTAAAAAAAAAAGGATTTATCAAATTCATTTGCCTTGCTCCTCTCTTCTTTGAAATACGTACTAAGTTCCAATCTTTTAAGCTAGTTCTAAATGATTAAGTACCCTTTTTGTACATGTGCTTGAAACACAAGCTATTTTTCTCTCCCCCCTCCCCCCTCCCCCTTCCCCCCAAATTAGCTTGAAGCTTGTTCTAGCAATGCATGAAAGTGTTGTAGTAGACACAAGTGAATGCCAAGTGCTTGCCTACTAAAAAGAGTGAAGGCATGGTCCAAAAAGAGAGAGCTTCAATCCCAAGCAATTAATTGATGAGTTTAAGTGTAATGGGACAAGACTAGTTTTGAAGCCTTTTTTGGCCTCCAAATTTGCTATTCCCCAAAAACTTGACCTGGTTGGCCTTAAATTAAATTAACCATGTGCCTTGTAATGTGGGACCAAAGTCCCAATTGCATTGGCCCAACAATATGGGACCAAATTATGTATGAAATAATGGGATGTTTTGGCTCTTCAATTGTTGTTGGTTTGGGGGGGAGGGAGGGGAGGGGAGGGGAGGGGTGTGTGTTTTGGAAAAGACCAAACTTCAAATTCCAAATTCCCTTGAAACTTGGGTGTTGAAGAACAAAACCCACCAAAAGTTTCATTACATCCCATTTTTCATCACGATCTCTCATCCCTCCTTCCTTCCATCAATGCAAAGTTCCCTCTCTTCCAAACAAAGACCTAACAAGAGAGTTCTTCTTGTAATGAGTTCCAACCATGAAGAAGTAGTCACCCACAAGATTATAACAAATCCACATTCTCTATCTAACCCTACTACATGAAGGTGCTCTTCTACTACATGGAGGTCTTGGGCATTAACATCAAAATCAAGAAGTAAAGTAAGAGTTTCATGATAGTTATTTTGAGACCTCAAAGTATTATTAGATGCAAAATTTATGTCTATAATAATTTGTTGTCGTCTATTGAAAAGAGTCAAGCAACAACCAAGGAATTTAGCTTGGGTGCAAGGCAAGCTCCCTTGTAGTCGATGACCTAATTGTATCATGTTTTTACTCTTGACATAGATTTGTATTGCCCATTGGGTTTAGGATTATATTATATTATTTATTTTTCACACGTTTTTATTACTCACATTTTCCTTGTGTTGGTGATAGGATGTTTCTCACCTTTCCTCTCTTCCTTTTGGTAGATCAACCTCATGGCTCCCCCAATAGTGTTTCTTTTATAGTGTTCATATATTTTAGAACCATGATTTCCTTTTCATCACCTTCCTAGCCTCACAACCAAATGCAAGATCGTTTCCAAATACATTTACTACTCAACCTCATGCATAGGCATGGGGTGAGGTGAATCCTTCGATATAGAGGTTCATTTCTTGATATCCTTTTATTGGTTTTGTTACAAAATTATGTCGAACTCAACTATAATAGCATTTATTGCAAATTTTCAATTAGGTTTGTTGGTTAGTCAAGTGTGAAAAGTTCAACTTCGTTTGAATTGAAAGTTATCCTTTTTGGAGTTCATGGTATGGAGATCCATTTTCTAGAATTAAAAAATCACCAAAACCAAACCTAAAACATTCATAAAAGAGGAATCTCACCACATAATCAAACACAATAAAATAAATGAGAGTGTATGAAATTTGACTCAATATTCTAATGGATTAATTTATCTCCATCAATCATATGGGTTGGTCACCAATCTTGCAAAGCATGGCAATAAGTAGATTTTTATACCTTGAAGATAATTTCCAAATAGGTGAAATAAAATAGAAACAATATGGGTATATCTTGTATTGACCAATTGATCCAATGTGATGTTGATGGGATTAATATGTGTATGATATAAAAACTTTAATAATAACCTTGACCTATTCAAAATGGTTAACAAAAACATTGAATTAACAAAACAAATGTTCAAAGGATCATTTGTTTTGCAAATTTGATGAGTCACCACCATGCTAGGGATTATAATGGGGACTTTTTCATAACCATACATATGAGATGTATGCTAAAGTTTTTTTCAAGTGAAAACAATAATTCTTTAGTGGGGTAATATAGTTTGGTTAATGTGAGGTCCCAAGATAAAAACACGTGAAGTACTTTATATATATATATATAAATGCTTAATATGTATATTGAAACACATGTTGTGGTTATAATCTTTTGGTGATGATGTGATTTTTTTTGATATTTTGCATGTGGCTTTTGTAAATATAGTAAACCCATTTTATAGTCATGTCCATTTTAGTCACATTCTTGTTTGTGTGACACATTTTTTGGTAACCATCCATTGTAGTTAGAAACACCATTGTTTTAAGTCACTATCACACTCGTTAGTAGCACAAAATGTTTGTAATTTTTTTTTGTAAATGTGATTATTTCAAATCATTTAGGATAGGGTAAAAAATTAGAACACCAAAACATTTTATTTAAATTTTTTTAATATTTATATTCATTAGAATATTTCTCAAATGTTTCATTGACATATATATGTGAATACATTAAGAATTTAGTATTAGTTTGATATTTGACCTTAAGACATGTAAAATTAAACAATGGTTACATTTGTAACATTACAATTTATTTTGACCTTGGATCCATTCCCACATTAATTAATGGGCATGTGATGAATCAGGAGGAGACTTTCAATATTATCTTTAAGAACCTTCAAAATTCTTTTAAAATTTCATATAAAATGTTAAAATTTGAATATTTTAAATAATGTGTTATGATTTTGGAACGTGTCTTTCTTTTTTCAAAGGCTATATGCCCCCAAAAAAAACTTATGGAAAAAAAATATGAAGTTGTCAAATTGTGAAATATTCGAAATACCCCAACGAGGATTGAAATTTGCCTTGAAGAAAACCCAACTATAACATGTATCACATGTAAAGTGCCAAAAAATTATATATTTACATAAAAAATAGGAGTAATGCCCCTTACAATAATGTATGTTTCAAATATTACAATTTAACTTTTTTTAGACTTGACCTTTTAAGGTTGAACTTAAAGTATCACAACATGAGAAATAAGACCCAAAAAAAAAAATAGTACCAAAACAAAATGAACCAAAATTAACAAAACTAATCAATATGATATAATAAAAAGACGTCTCCACCATAGCAATAACCATCCCATATACTCTAACCATAATATATTAGATTATGGCCATGTTTTTTTCTAACTACAAAGTAAAATATATTTAAACTAAAATCTTTCCATTTCATCTTTTGAAGTATGGACAATTCAACAATAATATGTATTACATGCTTTAGCAAGTTTAGAACAAAATTAATGGCATTGTTTTATCATTCAAATTTGGACAAAGAACCTCTTTGATCTATAATTTCAAGTTCAACAAGCCATGTTATAATTTAATTCATTATTAATGAGCAAATGGTTTTATTCCCAACAAAACACATAATTCATTTCTTGTGTTGTTGATAACATGAATAAACAACAAGATTCGTTCAAATGTGATATCAACTAGACAAATGGGCCAAGTTTCTTTTCAACAAAATTGAAGGTGCATATTGCTTCATTTTAACAAAACAATTTCATATTAATTCATCACATGAAAATTGTAATAGATGTTATGAGAGGCACATTGTGTCAATAAAGTGATAGCAAACAAGCTTAGCATGAAAAATGAACTAAAATCAATGCCCTAGATTGAGGAAATAAGAAAACAAGACAACAAACAAGTTTGATACAAAAAGATGAACTATAATCAATAGCTTATACAAAGGACACAAAAGATCTAATGTTCGAACAAGTTTGATAAGAAAATATAAACTATAATCAATACCTTAAATAAAGGAAATGAAAGAAATAGATCATAATAATGAAAACATAATCAACATATGGAACAAAGGAAATAACCAAACCAATAATGAGCCAACTTGGTAGGAAAACATAAACTAAAATTGAGGACAAAAAACTAAAAACACATTAGGTGGAACATTTTTTATGTCATGGAGTAATTTTTTAAAAAATAATTTACAATTGTAGTTTATTCCAATTAATATATATAAAAATGATGGCAAGGATCCCATATAAACAATGAAATTTGATGATAAAAAACACAATTAAAAATTAATGAAAAAAAATAAAAATTGATAATGGACTTTTAAAGTTGTACATAAAAACTTGGCATAATGAATAAATTTAAAATATGTATCCATATTTAATTTTTTTGGTTTTCATTGATTTTTACATGAAGGAAGAGTGTTTAAGAAATCTATGATCAAAATAATTTCAAAACGATGGGGTCAAAACTTTTATCCACTCAACAAACATTGAATATTAAGCAACACAAATGCAATTGATAAAATAATGTGATAATCAAATGAGGCTATTATTATTTGAAGCTTGATAAGCAAACATAAAAGGTACTAAATGCCTTGGATTAACAACATGTGTTGCCATTTTAATTTCTCAAAAAGTCACATGTTAACAAACCATCATTTGCAAAAGCAAGCAAACACCACTCACAAAATATAACAACAAAGTAGTTCAACAAATCCATCACATGAAAGTGTTGGCTCCAAATTGTATATGAGGAAAAAAAAAACCCTATTGGATGAAAAATGATTATTTCATTCATCCATAATCTTTTTGTTCATTACATATATCCTACATTAATCTAAAAAGATATATGTTAAGTTTACATATAAGTGCAATTAATAGTAGGAGCTATAACAAGTCTAACCAATCTTTGGTTTTGTAAAAAATAGTGGTCAATGTTTTAAATTTGTTTTGTCATCATGTACAACATTATTATTTCAATTTATAGTTTAAATAACAAAATATGAAAAAAAAATCATATTACTTTTGGTTCCCTTTTATAAAACTAGTCACTAAATTAGTGTGTTTTGGAGTGTTGTTTTCACCCCCAATTTAAACATGTCCAATGGTTGTTTGAAACATGAAACTTGTGACTTCCTTAAAATAGTCATGGTTCTTAGATTACTTTGTACCACCCATTAATCAAGTGGGTACATACCCATGCCATTGGACCAAGACTATTCCCCCCCTCTTTACCCCTTTGTCTAACCATGGGTTAAATGAGGTACATATATTAGTGAGTTAGGGTTCATGAATTGGGTGGCACCTAAAGTTATGTACCCTACCTATCTACCTACCTACCTACCTACCTACCTATATAGTAGCCTCTTGTTTCTTTACATTGAGCCTCCTTCATCATTTAATCCTCTCTCTTATCCGAATGGATTCCAATTTCGAGTCTTTTTTTCTTTTGGAGCATAATTTCATGATTGAATCACCTGCCGTGCGTGTGGGTATGAATGATTCGGATATGGTTGTATATGTAGTACTCATGAGCTAGTAGTAGTAGTAGTAGAGTAGTTGTTGTTGCTCGAGTGAGTTTGCGGAGGAGTTGAAAAGAAGAAGAAGAAGAAGAAAGAAGAAGAAGAAGAAAGAGTTATTATTATGAGCTTTCAAAAGGTTCCCAAAAGAGACTTCAACCCTGCACAATTGCAGTAGGTACCATAACATGTCACATGTGCGGCATGATATGAGTAGCCTAATTACTCAAAACATATCAAGTTGAGCTTTGCTATGAGTCTTCTCAAACAATTGAAGTCTGTTTTGTGCTGTCAAGGAAAAAAAAGAGAGTCTAGTTCTTAATGATGAATTCCACCTAAGTTCACTCCCCCTTAAATTTTTTTTTAAATTTTTACCTCACAATTTAAAAAATAAATAAAAAGTAATTATTTTCTTTTTTGCAATTATGAGATATGCGGTGTTTCAATTAATTAATTAATTAATTAGTTAATTATTTGCAATGATGAGATGTGCGGTGTTTCAATTAAAATGCAAGGTTGCTCCATGTGTGTTCAAGGGGACAAAGGAAAGGGGGGGGGGGGGGAAGGGGAGACAATGGCAAAAGGGGCAATGAACAAGAACCTGAGCAAA
>Ga0116227_10010297_pt1 | contig 16410 bp, 14 predicted proteins | sample S1TSphgellanicum_FD_89693 | JGI IMG/M metagenome (GOLD analysis project Ga0116227, IMG submission 89693) | Host-associated microbial communities from peat moss isolated from Minnesota, USA - S1T2_Fb - Sphagnum magellanicum MG | ecosystem: Host-associated > Plants > Peat moss > Unclassified...
ATTTGTGAAATTTCATGTGTCTTCCATTCAGTCCATCCAGCTAAGGAGCTTGTGTCCATAATAGTTCAAGCAGCTCTACAAGTTGGCTATGTTTAATAAATTAACAAATGGGTAGAACTACCTTATTCAATCATCAAACTACTTCAAAAGAAAATTACAAATGACCCATCATGTTCAAGTCTTAGTTCAAAATTCTCACTTTCAGGGTTGAGAATTTTGGCCCCTCCACTCAGCCTACTGGCCTCACATGTGGCGGGAGCCTCAATTTCTGGAAGGATCTAGATAAATGCAGACCCTTCTCCTATACTTTAAGTGCTCAACACTGGGGGTATTCGGCCTAGTACCCCCAGTTTTGTTGTTGAAACTAGAGATGAAACAAAAAATCAGTATAAAAACAATACACAAGAAAGAAACAGTGAACCAAACTAGTGTTCTCACCTGAATTGGTCCTCACAAGAGTTTCACACCCAATTTTGGATTTGCCTTACCTATGACTTTTGCTGCTGGCTCATATTCTTCATTAAATCAAGTCTTATGAGAATAAAGTCTTACAAATTTTGTGAACTGATACGAAATTTCATTAAATTTCTACCCAAATTTGCTGACATTATGGCTACACTCAAATTGGGGATGAAACAAGGATTCCAAGGTCAAACTAGGGCTCAAAAGATAGGCCAACTTGAAGGATAATAATATTAAATTATTAATGTGTTTGTGAAATTGAGTACTAAAAATTTATACAATTGTAACACACTTGTGTGCTTTGAGTGTGATTTGTAAATGTCTGATGGTTATTTTCCATAAAAGTTTTGTTGTTGTTTGCTTTATACTTTCAAAGAGAATTATTCTAAGAGCAGCTCTACCAATCACATGCACAATATCATAAGGTCTGTGGGTGATGTTCAACACAAAATAATTCATAAAAGGTTTCAATCAGAAATGTTTATTTATTAGTTAATACTTGCTGAAATCTTTGAGAATCAAACTCTCAACTTGTAGCAAGCTATCCACTATTCCAACCATTGGGATATTGTTAGAAATAGAAATCATAAGGTGCACTTTTGTGTACTTATTCTTATAGTTGTTGAAATACTGAAATATTAAAATTTGAGCCTATCAAACCTTTTTTTGAAAATAAATAAATGAATATTTTGACAGAGAATTGATTGTCAGTTGTAGGTGTAGTATATTTTGGTTGAAGTACAACATTTATATGCCAATTTGGGCTTGTAAATGTCCTTTTTGTTAATAAATTTGCACATGATTTAACGATTGCAAAATGCACTGGTCAATAAAATGATTTATTCTTAATTAGTTTACTATAATGATTGGCCTAAATAATTGAAATTATAATCTCTCACCTTAGATTGTTGAATGCTCTTTTTTTTTCTTTTTTTTTTTTCCAACTTTCAGATGTTGCTGAAGGGACAATCATGCATGAGATTAATTAGCCAAATTTGGTTATAAAAAAAATATAAATTAAAAAAAAAGAATTGCTTATATATTTCTGGCTACCTACTAGAAATTATAGAATCTAGTGAATTAAATTTTTTTTGGGTCCAAATGTGGCAACTAGAAAACTCAAAAAACCCTTATTTTTCACCACTTTGAATTTTTTTTTGGTGTCATATGACAAAGATTTTTCAGGTCAAAAAAGAAAGCATATACTACTATCCTATTTTTCATGTTCATGGGTGGAGACTGGAAACAATTGTACACACCATATTGGATTAAAATAATCCTACTATTCCTAACTAAATGCTCAATTGTACACCATGTTGGATTAAAAAAATTCCTTCTAGTATTGAATGCCCAATTGTACACCATGTTTGATGTGAGATATCCTACTACTGCTACATGCCCAAATATGGGTTATGCATGGGTGGGACTTGCTCAAGCTCCCCAGAGCTATCCAATTAGGCCAGGAGAGAAAGTGGGTCACAAAGCCCACAACTTCATGGAAGAATGACGTTGAGACCTTGAAAACAGAAGCAAGCAAGCAAGCAAGTTGCAATAGAAGGACATATGTATGTATGTATGTACATACAGCTACTACTCAGGGGATAGCAGTGAAGTTGAGCTCCATGGGAAATTCATTATGCAAGTAAGCATGAGGAAAGACGTGCTCCTTGTATGTCAAGCGGAGATCTAGTAGAGGTTTACTCTCCCAACAATTTGTCTGCACGTCGTAGCTGATGAGCTGCTTTGAAGCCGCCATCCAGATCTTGCCGTCTTTGGCAGTGGAGCTGAACCACAGTTGCGAAGGTGAAATCCTTTGGCCAGGCAGCCGTCCTGGAGGCAAATCCATATCCGCAGGCATCTCTGCATAGTAGTCTCGTTGATTGAACTCCGCAAGAGTACACATACTCTCATGGGATTCGGGAGCTTCCGGAGTTTCCGGTACTTCTAGTAGATTGAAGATCCTAAACCTAAGACCTGCCCTGTATATATTCTGGTGCTCTGAGATGATCTCTTGCCAACTACGTTGAATGTTATCTCTTGCTGCTCTTGATGTCAGTGGGTTGTTCAGGCAATCTGAGCGATATGCGTTAAGCTCCAAAACTGGTAGTACTGCAAACAGAGTACCTGCTCACACAACCAGTTGTGGGTTCAACAAAGACTCTGGCTGCAGCGGTGTAGTAGCAGGTTGCACTCCTACATAGGGGTGGGGAACAGTTTTAATCGGAGCAGTAGCTCCTAGGTGGCGCGACCAGACGAGGTCGTCTAGCCAAGTGAGAGTTTGGAGATCAAATTGGTGGATTGCATGGAGTTGACGCCGCGGTCGGTTTGTTGTAGACCTAGTACTTAGGCAGTAGAGTCTTCCTTTGAAGATGGTACTTCCACAGACCCATTCACGAACTTTCCATGACCTGCAGCTGTTGTAGTAGTTGCAGTAGGCTGCGACTCGCTAGAATTCCATACCGAGTGATGATGATCGACGCTTTCCCATGTGTGTTGCGATGAGGAATACTTCCATGAAACATCCCGACCAAGCAGAAGGAAATCGTATTCCTGGGAACAGTTTTTTGGGTCCGCCACCAGCAACTTCAGCAGCCAAAGATTAGCTGCAATGGGTGTGATGGACGGAAGCCTCCGCCACTTCTTGGTCAGAGGATTGCAGACGATGAAATCGTAAGTTCGGTACCGCTTGGGTGGCTCAAGACTAGCTGCGCCGGAGGAGACATGAATTGCTGGGTTGAAGCTTGCAAGAGGTAGCTTTTGAAAGCACACAAGTCCTCCCGCTGCAGTTATCATAACCATGGATTCGAGATTGAATGGAAGAAAGGTGAAAGACGGCAGGCTTAGCACATGATTCGATGGGTGATGCAACCCCAGCCATGCTCCCATCTCTAGGCCGTCGGTGACAGATTTCGGTCCTCCAAAGCGGGAGGTCGGGAAGTACCAGTCCGTCACTTCTGTCACTCTCGCCTCTAATTGCTTTCGCCTGAAGTACTTGGAGTGAATCAACACACAATTAATTAACGTCTAAACCGAATGCTCTCAAAGCCTTGCACACACTTAGGGTCCAGATGAGATCTCTCACAGGAAGCCTGGCAATTATAAGATCACCAACTTCCTCACAAACGACGGTGAAAGCAGCTGCTGCAGTGTGCCGCTGCGCGTCCGGATCATAACTCTGAACACTTCCATGATCAGTCTGCTCGGCCTCCATGACCTGCACTGTGGCACTAATACAGAACTCAGACATACATCTAGACATGTTGCTCTCTGTCAATTCCTAGAATAAAACTGTGACGACTAATGGAATGAAGCTTTAAAGAATTTACTGGAATTAAAGACCAAACAATTGAACAGCTACAACAGCAACTAACAAAACAATGGAAGCCCAAGGTCAAGGAACAGCACCAAGAATTAACTACGTCCAGCAAGCAAACAAGCAAGGAGCGAGAAGAGCAATATGGAAGCAGCAGCTTGGAGGTGGAGGAGGAGGAGCTCCTGGATGTCTATATATAGGACTCCTTGCATGACTCCACCAGACTTCCGTCCGTCTTGAGAGTGAGTGAGTCTCGGTGGAGCTGAAGACGGGAGTTGGGAGCCAGCGGCTGCGGAGCTTTGCGAGGCAGTCTCGGGGGACGAGAAACAAATTGTTCTCCTCCCCCCTCCCCCCAAGAACCATGTCCGCCGTCCGGACCATCGCCAGCAACTGCGCGGGTGGGTGGGTTCACGACATACCTCCCAATGTTTTTTTTTTTTTGGTGGCTATATATATAGCCAGAATGCGAATTGAAAAACTGAAAGTGCTAAGATCAAGTGTTTTCTGAGATTTTCAATAGCCACAATTTGACAAAAATTTAAGAAAAATCGACATTTTTATACATGGTTCAAGTAGGTAGCCAAAAATATAGAAGCACTGTTCAACGAATTTTACTTTCATATTTAACTTGTAGCCAAATTTGGCTGAATCGGCTTATACATGATCAGCACCTCACCTACACCACAAAGTTGGAGGGAAAAAAGAAAAGAAAAGAAAAAGAAACTACTCCAAGGGAGGATTTTTATTTTTATTTTTATTTATTTTTAAATTTTATAAAATTTTATACTTTTGCTATAATAAAACTTCAAAATATTTTTTTACGTTTAGTTTTCTGAAAAAAATCTCATTTTTGAATTCATGTTCTGATTTCTTGAAGCTGAAAAAAGAAAATTAATCAAAATTACATTTAAAATGAAAAAAAAATCAGAATTTTCCCAAAAAGTTATGTTGAAAAAACAATTAAGGTATTGAACTCAACAGTTGGTCTATTACCTAGTAAGGTATGTTTCTTGTACTTTCGGCAAAAGAATAATAAATGTTGCAAAAACTGAAATTGGCTCTCCAAAGAACTTGAAAACATTTAATGAAAAATGAAACAATTTTAAATATTTTTAAAAAGCTTTTTTCATTCATAAACATAGTTATCAACCTACCATCCTAGTATTAAGGAAGGTTGTTTGTTTGTTTGTTTTGTCACATTGAGATCATGGATTTTTAATTAATTAATTTTTATTTATTTTTCCAATTTTGTAAAGTAGTTGGAACGTTTTTTGGGCAAATTTTTGCACTCTGTGATAAAAAAAATTGAAATTTGTTTACTGTAAATTAGAATTAAATAAAAACCTAATAAATGTACTTATGAAATAATCTAACAATTTTTAAAAATCTAAGTGTTTATATATATATTTTGAAAGATTGATGAGTCTAGTAAAATGAACATGTGACGTTCCTCCTAGTAACACCCAAGGATATTTTTGTCCATAACTTGACTTGTCAAAGGCTTTTCAATGATGCCAAAGTGTGGCCCAATTATTTTGATTATTTTGTCTTGATTTTATTGAATTTTCATGAAAAAAAATCTAATATATAGATTTTGAAACTTTAATGATATGAAGATAACGTTGTATTTTTTATGTTCCTAAATAATCATTGTATTTAGAAAGCATTTTAGGAATGTAAAAGTGTTTCATTTCCTTTAATCTTTTGGTTTCGAAATACAAGTTTGAAAGATGTTTTGATTTTTTTGGGGAAATTTTTTTTCTAAGGTTTTTTTTGGTAATCTAGATTTTTTGAATGTAATTAATTGAGTAGGTATAATTTACTCATAAACTTTCAAAGCTCAAGAGTGAATTTGGAAAGGGTCATGACAATTAAAAATGTAAATTTGTATTAATTTTCACCTTTCTTTATTTCAACAAAAACTTAATCTCACATGTGCATGCAATGGATAAATATGAAAAAAATAAAACATTTTTGAAAAGAGGCCAAGGAATATAATTTGATCACTTTTGATTTTTTAACTATTCTTTGACATGGTTCCTAATGATATCATCAAAGAATATTTTTACCTTTTACTAGAGGGTTTTAGACCTAAGGTGCAAGAACTATTGAATTTTGAATAATTTTTTAAATTAACAGTTTAGTAAAATTCAAGATTTCAATGAAAATTGAATTTAATACTTAGGCTCAAAAGTGTAGCCTTCAATATTACAATATGTGTTCAATAGCACAAGCCACAATAATAATCCTCAACAAATCGAAATATATTTTGATTTTATTGATTGCATTTATAAATTAGCAAAATAATACCCTCCAAATGCAAAAGGTTCTTGATATATACAAAGAACATGAACCTCCCTAAATATGATTGTGATTCTAACATTTAGATCATCAAACTATTGTGAATACATGTATAACAAATTGAGTCACAACTAAATTATACAATTGTACTTTTTTTGGATATAATTTTTCAAATTATTTTGTGATCATAACTCAAGTTAACCTTTAGTTGGTCATCTTATGATGTGTTTCTTGCTTGTTGGACATCCATGCCCAAGTTATATGCCATCTCAACTACCTACATGTAGTTTCAAACCTATCAATACCACTTTACATGTCTAATGTGGAAAGAATGTGAATAAAAATATTTATCCACACAAAAAAACCCAACATATCTCAATATGGATGAAAAAATTTACAAATTTTCAAACTAGTAGATCATTTTGTGTTAAACCATCAATTTTAAATTAAGAACAGATTTAGGTTTAGGCAAAGCCTTTGCCTACTATAGATTGAATTCAATTTACCAATTACAACACAAATTAGTAAAATTTTATCTTAAAATTATATACAAGCAATTGACATTACAACAACTTTACAATTTATTACTTCCTACGTGTATGTTATTAAGGTTTTAATGAATCAATGTACATGGATCCATAAAAGACAATTAAGTTGTAAAATTGTCTAATAAATTTGCAATTCTATAGATTTTAACTTCCTATAACATAAGAAGCACTAACATATGAAAAATGAAATAGTTGAATGTGTGATGTATCACTAGTAGTTTATTAGTGGAAGAAGCTTGAAGTTCAATGCATTGATCTTTAGAAGCCTTCAATTTTAATGATGTGCACACTTTCATGTGGAGGATTTTACGTTTTTAGATCTTACAAAAAAGCATTTAAGGTCTTGATGTTGTTCTATGTCTACTCATGTGCAATTTAGATTTTTCAGCTTTGGTTCAGTGATGCAAGGTTGAAGACCATCAACAAACTACCAATATATACCAAGTTGACAACTCAAAAAATATCCATGCAAATGCAAAACTTTACAAGAACCCAATAAGTAATTTTATCATTTCACCCATGCATAAACAAGAGAAAGCAAAAGTCTGTAGAGAACAAAGTTCTTTTTTGAGAATCTGACATGAAAGTTACATAGAGTAGAAGAAGAAACAATCTAAAAGTACTAAAACACTATTTGTAGATCTCTTTACAAGAAACTTTTAATGACACTTTATAATCGACATTCAATTGGAAAAACCTGAAATTGAGACTTCTTGAGACTACCAAATGTATTTCTCATGATCCAAATCATTTTTCATCTATTTCATCTAAATGAGTTTCAAGGGGAGAATGTGACTTGCAATAACTCTAGACTTGTTTCCCTTTGTGATGTGCAATGTAATTTTCTTTCAAAACCACAATCATTATAGTTGAATTTCATCAAACAATCCATCATTGAACATCATCCATCTCATATATTATTAGTATTATTATTTTTATGTTTTTATTTATTTTTCAATTTCATGATGTTGTTCAAGTGGTGATGAATGTTTTTTTGGTGTGAATTTTTGTCAAAATGCAATTTTTTTTGATGTTAGGACCCCTAGAAAGGTTTTTTTGAATTTTTATTTGCCAAAAAAAAGGGTCTTTGAATTGGGTTCACTAGATTTAAAGTGCATGCTTATAGAAGCCACCAAATAACAACAAATTACCAAAAAATCAAACTTTTGTGCATTATCATATTGACAATTACACCTATCATTGTGCGCACATCACACAAAATAACATAGAAAAACACTGATTAGCCCATCACACCTAAAATGATTTGATAACCCACCATTAATTGGGATTATATCCCAAACATTAAATAGTTCAAACTTCATTCACCCATATATATTTAGCCAAATTTGACAATATTCAAAATATGAAAGTATAAAATATCAAACACCTTTTCATATTGTAGGCAATTGTGGCAATTTTGGTGATTTTTTCCAAAATTTAAAATAAAATATTGTGATGGAATACTTTTCACAAAATGACAAAAACATTCCACCAAAAAAATCACCATACTCTTGTACATATACATATAGAAATCCATAATATACATGTTACACATAAAATATTATTTAAAATGTAGCTTGTGCCATTGGCCAAAGTGTAAAAATGATTATGTAATTATTCCAAGTGTGAACATGATGTTGAGGATAAAGTTCAGTAGTGAAAAAAAAAATTCAGATTTTCAATGACAAAAAATATTCAAAATTCAAGACCTCCCACACCTTGAATTTAAAAATTATGAAATTACCTTTGTTCAATCCTATTTAATAAGGGCTTTCTAATAGAACTAAGAGCAAACCCCAATTTCCCAAAAAAAATAGTTTTGCTTTTACTGATTTTTTGCTGATGAAAATGTTCAAAATTCAATAACATTTGCACCATAGGTCTAAACAATGCTAAATCACCTTGGTGCACCCCTACTCATTGAGGTGCAGTATGATTTGGGAAATCTCATAATTTATTTCCACCTATTTCTGCTTTGAATTTCACTTATTCTTTGTTGATTTTGGATCTATTTCTTTTGGTCTTTATTGTAAGCAACTTGTTGCATATTTATCTATTCACTATTTTCGATTTTCTATGTGTATAGCTAGCAAACATACAATCCTATACATTAGAACTAATATGACATAACTTGCAGACAATGTCTGCACTTAAGATTAGTTCGTTGCATGTTGATCAATAGTGGGAGATTTTATGTATATAGCTTCTGTACATTCCATATTATTAAATTATTGTTTGTGCACTTATGCATGTGCTTATCTTCCTCATTTTGTTAATATTACAAGTTAGCTAGTTGTGTTGATTTAATCTTAGACAATGGCAGACTTTGAAGGTTTCAGAGGTTACGGGCCAACACTGCGGGCATGTTGATAATTTTGATGGAAGAGATTACATGTAGTGGAAACTCAAGATTGAGACTATGTTTAATGTAAGGGAGTTGTGGAGCCTTGTTGGTGGGAACAAGTAGAGGATAGTGGAAACCCATGTGAATGCCTTGGTTGCATACATGAAGCAAGAGAATCGTGCTTTCAGCCTCATCATTCAAAGTTTGTTAGATAATCAACTTATTGTTGTTCGCCTAGAGAGAACCGCTAGAGGGATGTGGGAGGCTTTGACAAAGTGGCATCTTGACAAAGGATTGACAAATAGACTTTTCCTGACAAGGAGATTCTTGATTAGCCAAATGAACTTTAGTGAGACCATGGAACAACATATAAATAAGTTAAATGTGCTGGTAGAAAAACTCGAGGCCATTGAGACTAAGGTGCTTCTCGAGGTCAAGGTGATGGTATTTTTTTAAAGCATGCTAGATAGTTACAAATTTGTAGTTATGTCCTTAGAGTTCTATGAATCTACGAAACTGACATGGGAGGTAGTTATTACCAGATTATTCAATGAGAAACTCATGAGAAAAGAGAGAGGTGATGCTCCTAGTACAAGTGATGTAGCTCTTGTTCACATAAGTCAAAAGAATGTAGGCTTTAAGAAGACTACAAGAAACAAATCTCAAGATGTTTGTAACTATTGCAAAATGAAAGGTCATTGGGTGAGGGATTGCATAAAAAGGAAGAAAGATGAAAAATCTAAAAAACCTAAAAAGAAGATTAATAAAAAAAAGGGAAAACATGGAAATAGTGTTACCGATCATAGTGAGACATTTGTCATTACAACATTGTCAATGTCTAGTGATAAATCTTGGTATGTAGATTTTTGTGCATCCATGCATTTGTTTCATAGAAGGGATTGGTTTTATGACTTTGAAAAAATATCACCAATAAAAATTTATATGGGAGACAATTCAACACAAGAGATAGTTGGAAAAGGGAAAATCAAAATAAACATGATAGTGGGAGTTAACAATATTTCTGCCATATTTAGTGATGTCATTTATGTTCTTGGCTTAGCAATTTTATTTTTTCTGTGAGCAAAACAAATCTCAAGGGTATAATGTTGAGTTTGGTGATGATTTTTGTGAAATAAGAAATAATCAAAAGAAGATTGTTGTGCATGGGTTAAAAAAAATCGACTCTATGAATTATAGTGCACCACTCTTGTTGTTGTAGAACAAGTTCACATTGTTGTGAATGGGAGTTCCACGAAGGATGTAAGTTTGTGGCATTAGTGGCTAGGCCATCTTAGCATTGACAACTTGAGGTTGTTAGCAAAATATCAACTTGTGGATGGGTTCATAATCAACAAGGATGAAAAATTAAAGTTTAATAAAGACTATGTGTTCAAAATGCAACATAAGGAATCATTTCCCAAGGAGGGACAATCAAGATCTAGTGAGGTCCTAGGACTAGTCCATTGTGATGTTTGGGGACTAGCAAAGACCATTTCTTTTGGAGGAGTGCGGTATTTTTTAACTTTCATTAACAATTGGTTGAGGAAAACATTTTACTATTTTTTGCAAAGAAAGGGAAATTGTTTTTCAAAGTTCTTGGAGGGTGAAAGCACAGTCAAGTAGACCAATTACTATACTTTTCTAGGTTGAATTACAAGTACTTAAGAATATATCATGAAATTATGAAACATGTAATTTGGTTGGGTAGAAATATTGAAGTTAATATGGTTCTTGATTTTATCTTAAAAAAATGATAAATTTTTTTTTAATCAACAGTTAAGTAAGATTATTGTGAATGAAAGTAGGTGCATGTAAATGTCCTATTTCATAAAAGTAGGTGCAAGTAGATAAAAACAATGTCAAAATGATAAAATAAAATGGGAGCCTTAAAGTATACCATAGGTTTTTTGAAAACATGTAATTTAGAAATGTTATATTTGGTTTTTGGAAAATGAAGTAAGTTTAAAATATTTGAATTTTAAATTTTCAAATGCATTATTTACACACTTTTATGATGCAATTTCTTTTCATTCTTGTGAAATTTACATTCTTATGATGTCAATTGAAAATTTCTTGAATTATTTTAATGTTAAATGTGAAAATCACTACTTTCAAATTAGAGAAGACTACTTTTGTGGTCTACGTGAAATGCAAATAGGAAAGAAGTTGAAAGTTTTAAGGAGCGACAATGGTGGAGAGTTTGTTTCCAAGGAATTTGAAAATTCATGGGATTCAACATTAAAAGTTTGCACCTTATAGCTTTCAACAAAATGGGGTAATGGAACGAATGAATTGGACAATCATGGAAGCAACATGTTACATCATAGTGACTTAACTGGTGCAAAATTTTGGGCATAAGTTGTAAATACTTTAGCTTACATCAAAGCATCTGTCTTCACAAAGCTGTGAATGGAACATGACACCTAAACAAACATGGAGTAAGAAGAAACCTTTAGTGAATAACTAAAGGTGTTTGGATGTGCAATGTATGCACAAAGACTTGATGACAAAAGAATTAAGCTAGATGCCAAAAGCACTAAATATGTTTTTGTAGGGTACAACTAAGATTTTAAAGTTTACAAATTCATTGAGGAGTCAAATGGAAAATTGATCATTAGTAAAGATGTGGTTTTTAATGAGGTTGTGAAGAAAGATTCTAAGTGGGAAGAACAGCAAGGACACCAGAAGTTGGAACGAAACTTGTAAACTTGGAGCACAAAGATGAAGAAGAAGTGGGAGTAGAAAAGTCCACCCCACATAATGAGACTACATTTCAAATTGGCACTGTGGTGTAATTGGACCAACTTGAACTACCTGATCAAGTTACATTGCATGAGTCTCTGTGTAGAACAACTAATGAACAACAAAATGTGAAGCAATCAACTAAACTAAAAAGTGCACCAACAAAGTTCATGCACTATGCTTGTGTTGTTACATTTTTGGATGAACCACTAACACTATTAGAAGCTTTACAAAGAGAAGACAAGAAGCAGTAGAAAGAAACAATAGATGTAGAGTACAATTCTTTGTTACATAATGAGACGTGGGAGCTTATGAAGCTTCCCATAGGAAGAAAAGCCATTGGCTGTAAATGGGTGTTCAAGTTGAAATAGAAGGCGAATGATGAGATTGATCCCTACAAGGCATGTGTGGTGGCGAAAGGTTTTTCACAAATTAAAAGGATCGATTATAATGAAACCTTTGCATTAGTTGCAAAATATTCTTCAATTCTTATGTTACTAGGGATATCAGCTATGTTGGATTTGGAAATCCATCAGATGGATGTGAAAATAACCTTTTTCCATGGCGAGTTGAACTTGAGAATGTTCACATGGTATAGCAGAGAGGTATGAAAAACCCAACTATAAAAAGTTTGTGTGCAATTAAGAAGGCAATATATGGATTGTGGCAAGCATCATAGGTTTGGAATAAAAGAATAGATAGTTTTATGAAGCAAAAGGGTTTTAGACAATGTAGATCAGATATTAACATTTATGTTCAAACAAAACAAGGGCAAGTTGTCTACTTGGTGCTTTATGTAGATAATTTATTGATCCTCAGTAAGAGTTTTGATGAAGTTAAAAAGGTCAAGTTAGCTCTTTTAGAATAATTTGAGATGAAGGATTTGGGAGAACTTGAATTCTGTTTAGGGATTCAAGTAATCAAAGATCAAATGAACAAAATGATTAGCCTTAGTCAAGCTAAGTACATAACTAAAATACTTCAGCATTTTAGAATGGAAGAGTTGAAACCATTGAGAACACCTTTTGACATCAATGTTCAACTCACCAAAGGACAAGTTCTTATAATTTAGACAAGGAAATTGCTAAAATGGAAAAGATACCATATTAGAAGGCAATTGTTAGTTGCATCATGTATTCCATGATTGCAACTAGATTGGATGTGGTAGCCATAGTAAGAATTGTGAACCAATTCATGTAGAATCTAGGTTATGCACATTGGAAAGTTATAAAGCGAATCATGCGGTATCTCTAGGGTACATGTGATTAATAGCTACAATTTATAGGAGCATCAAAAGGCAATGAAGTGACTGTAACACCTTACTATGATTCTAATTGAGGCGGAGATTTGGATTCCAGAAAATCCACCACTGGGTACGTGTTTATTCTTGGAAGCACCGTTGTGAATTGGAGCAATAAGCGACAACCTACTATAATGTTGTCCACTACCAAGGTTGAGTATATGGTGGTTAGTCAAGTTGCAAGAAAAGTAGTGTGGCTATAAAGGTTGTTGAATGAACTTGGATTTGCATAGAAAGAACTTATAGTGATCCACACTTATAGTTAAGGACACATAATACTAATCAAGAATCTTGTTCATGACAACAAAACAAAGCACATTGATATTCAACACCGGTATGTGAGAGATGTGGTTGTTGTTGGAGAAGTGTTGTTTGTGTACTGCTCAACAATGAGCATGTGGGATGATATTCTTACAAAAGGTCTTCCTAGTCCAAAACACTTGTTGTGTACCGAGGCTTTTGGGCTTGGAAAATTCAAGATGTGACTGAATGGGAGTGTTAAAATAATAATTTTGATTCTGAAGTCAAACTTGAGTTACTTGTGTCCTAGATTTTTGGGATTGCATATGTTTAGATCAGGATGTAGTTTATTCCCACCTACTTTTGCATTGAATTTCGTCTCATCTTTGTTATGATATTTTCATTGATTTTAGATCTACTTTTTCGGTCTTCACTATAAACAACTTTTTCTTGCATACTTATTCATTCACTGTTTTCAATTTTCCATGTGTGTAGCTAGCATGCATACGATCCCATACACTAAAACTAGCATGAAGTAACTTACAGACAATGTCTACACTCCTAATTAGTTCATTGCACGTTGATCAATAGTGGGAGAGTGTATGTGTATTGCTTTTGTACATTCCATATTATTAATGTGTTGTTTGTGTATTTATGCATGTGCTAATCTTCTTCATTTGTTAATATTACAAGTCAGCTAGTTGTGTTGATTTAATCTTAGACAATTGTAGACTTTGAAAGTTCACACACACACACACACACACACACACATATATATATATATAAACCGGAAAACCTAAACCCACAAATATATATACATATACACACACATGCATAGATTATGCATTATACTATACCTATTGTGCATAAATCATCCATAAAAAATTCATGTGAGAAGTATTAATGATCGTAAAGAGCACCAGGAGCATACTTGTTTCATTGATTCTATCACATTAGAGCTTCATTATGGAGCTTAAATAGGATGGAGCTTCATACCTCTTGCAGAATCTGCCGCAGATTCTGGGTGCGGAATCTGCGCACAGGTGCCCTTCACAGTAGCGAACTGGCTAGCAATGGCAGATTATGCCAGCATGCTCCTTCCTCGGCGTAGAGTCGTCGCTCTATGAAGGACCCCAGTGGTGAATCTGCGCGCTTTGTGTGGTGATGCCGGCAACGCAAAGAGCGGCCATTGTGTCTTGATTCCAAGGAGCGTCACGAACTGTTGTCCAAAGTAGGAGAGTGTTACAGCTACGGGAGTGATTGCGGAGAGTGAGTGCGGGAGCGATTGCGTACTTGTCCCACATTTACTTGTCCCGTTTGTTTTTCTGTCTGCATCCCATTATCACACGTCTTCTTGCTTTCTTTCTTTCTTTCTTTTTCATTTGATCTGTTTCTTGACTACCGGAAGAAGTTGATGTCACGCGTTTTTTTTGTAATCATAAGACAGGGAAATGTTGCTCGAGTCTCGTTGGAAACAGTTTCAGTGTTGCAGTTTTGTGGTGACTGGCAGTAGTGACACGTTGTGAGGAATATTGTGATGTCTATTTCTGTGATCGGGAGAGCGGGGTGTGTATATTGGAATACTAGAACAGCATTTCTTGGCGGCAGTAGCAGGAACATAGAGACAGAATTGTGTGTCACCAAGTGACATTGGTGCTCGTGAGACAATAACTACTTACGTTCGTTACATTATTTAATATTCAATACCTTCAGAATGAATTCAGCATGCATTTTTTCATCTTTAAATTTAGCACTAATAATACTAATAATACACCGTTACGATGAAAAATTCGTGCTAGGAGCAGAAGCAGGGAAAACGGTATTCATCATGTAAATTGTTTTATGATATGTATGTCCAGTCATTTCGTCACGTTTGGAGCTCAAATTTCCTGGAGCCTGGAGCATCCCTTTCTTTTGTGGACAGTGTTCTGAACCCTCTTTTTGGAGTCTGAAAGCTTTCTGAAGCCTTTACTGTGGGAATGGTGCTGTTTCTTTCACTGGTAGAAATAGCAATTGTTGATGACAGGGGGTCTAGGGTTGTTCCTAAACTCTAAACCCCAATGTGTTCAAAACTTCTCCTATCACAGCTCTGTTGCCATATATGTTAATATAATAAATCTCTTCACTGCTTGATGGCTGGACAGAAACTAGGAATCAAGGAGGAGAGCTTTGTGGTGGATCTCAAGAACTTGAAAGTGTACAAAAGGTGCAAGACTTCCTTTCAAATGAATTCTATACAACAACCAGACTGTAAATCTACATGCCCCCCTTGTGGTGCTTTATTTTACACTCTGAGGCTTGGTGAAATGCTTGCCACATGCATTGCACTTACCACAGATGATCCTTCCTGTGTTTGATCATTGCAATGAATGATCTGAATATAGTTGATGGTTTGCACCTGTTTCTGATCATGTCTGGTGTGGTGATGATGATATTTTGATCAACCTTTGCAATACATTAGATGTGTATGTGAGGTGTTAGGTTTTTTCCAAAATGGAATTGACAGTTGTCGGACATAGTGAGGGAAAGCCAGATGCAACATTTTCATTTGCTGATGATGATTTCATGGCTGTGTCATCCAGCTTGATGAACTTTTAAATGGCCTTTGTCAAGTATACAGCTCAGGGAACTTTTGTTTTCATTGCAATCTAATTGAGGTGCTTTTTTTTAGGGGTAGGTGGGGGGGAACATATATTAGTCTTTATTGGATTTTGTCATGTACAGTTGTAAAAGCATTATTATTCTGAATGAAATTATATCTTTGTGCAGAACTCAACAAGAGCTTAATACAATGAACATGTTGATAAACCACAGTCTTCTTTTGTACTGAAGGCCAAGAAAACTGATAAGAGAATTCTGTATTTATCTGCAGGAAAGCAGGAAACCTCAATTACCGAATTCATTAACTATGGGATCTGAGGACACCTCAAGCCAAGAGCAGCAACGTGAAGCTAAACGAAAGCGACAAAGAAGAAAATTATGTTTTTGTGCACGTTGCAAAGGTTTACATGTTCGAAGAAAATACATCAGACGCATCCACATGATAAAATGGGGACCTTCAATTGCATCTGATGTAAGTTATAGTTGAATATTTGCTTTAAATGAATTGATTGGTTATTGGATTGTACATGGAATGGTGAGATATCGGTGTTTTTCCATG
>Ga0116227_10010299_pt1 | contig 16408 bp, 8 predicted proteins | sample S1TSphgellanicum_FD_89693 | JGI IMG/M metagenome (GOLD analysis project Ga0116227, IMG submission 89693) | Host-associated microbial communities from peat moss isolated from Minnesota, USA - S1T2_Fb - Sphagnum magellanicum MG | ecosystem: Host-associated > Plants > Peat moss > Unclassified...
CACAGCTGTTGCGGTTGTTCGCTGCTGCTGCTTGCATCGTGTACCTGAACCTGTTCGACAGGTTTTTTCTTTCTCTCAACTGCAGTGATAAGTGGCCATATTGAGGAAATAAATAAACTGGGGGACTTCACAGTGACCAAAGGTCACGGGTTCCCACTAGTTTAAATTAAATTAAATAACTGGCCAACGCTGGATTTCCACAATTATAAAAACATCTCCCCCCCCCCTCGTCCCCATAAATAGGTAGCCCCTTTCACAATAACCATAATGCCATCCTTCTTTGGCTATTGCACCCCACCCAAGAAACAACTCCTTTGAAAATGAGAAAATTTGAAAACCCCTATTCTCACCCAATTAATGTTTTTATTTTTTTGGTGAAAATTTGCCAATTTTTTACCTTAAAATTATATAATTTCAAACCATCCAAAGGACTTTTCATGGGGAAAAATGGCACAAATTCATCAAATTTTCAAAAAAATAAAAATAGAAATCCAAATCACCATATTGTTATGAGAAGTTCCAATAGGTAACCAAGAATATAGAAAATTTCTAGTTTCCCTTTCTACTTTCATGTATAGCATGTAGCCAAATTTGGCTAAACCATCTTGTGGATGATTGCCACTTCAATTTACATCACAAAATTGAAGAAAAAAATTCTTTACATCCAATGTTCCACCTACAACTTTATCCATTCAACCTACTTTCATTACCCATCCCTTATACCTAGGTACTAAAGGTAGGTTTAATGGATAAAATTATAGGTGGAGGTTTTGGGAGGGGAGGTTTAGGGTTTTCGCTTTTCACCCCTTTTCAAGCTAGGTTATATCACAGGCTTGGGATAAGTTAGAAGCATTGTGGGGATTTCTTTGGATTGGGCATAAGGGCAAGTAATGAATTTAGGATTCAATTGTAGGTGGAGAAGTTTAGGATGAAAGGTGAAGTGGGAAGATTTTGGTGTGTTGAGATGGAGAGGAGAGGTGGGAAACACACAAAGCAAACCCTTAAGGTCATTAACACAACAAGACTCCATTAAATCCATCCTATCTTCATAGAAACCTTAAGTATTCTTAAAAGCATCATCCTTTCCTTGAGCATTTTCATTTTATTACTTAATTGTACACATTAGTTGGTTGATTTGCAAAAACAAAGCAATGAAAAACCAAGTTACCCACACACAACAACAATTTCGTACGGAGTAGTACAACATAAGAGTTTATAAGTTATGATGAGTCAATGAACATTCTACACACAAAAATTTCATATGTTAATAACCCTAAACCTAAAAAGAAACTATCCCATTTCATGTTTTTTTATTAAAAAAATAATTTATTTATTTTAAATTTTAATAATAAATGTTAGACCACATATACTTACTACCTCCATTATTTCCTACTTTTTGAACCTCAAAACTTGAACATTACATTAATTTATGTGTGATCAAACTTATAATTTTTTTTATTCATCAATGGAAATTATAAATATAAATTTATGGTTGCAAATCAAGGAAACAATTTATATGGTGAACTTTTCAATACGTTTGAGAGTTTATCTCAATAGTTATGGCCATTACCAAATATCAAAATGTTATATTATGAAAAATAACTCTATTTTTTTGGCAAGATATAGTTATCTTTTGAAAATATTTCAAAGTGCGAATCCAAAGCTAAATATGACTTGCAACACTTGCACACAACTATGGTAGATATGTATGTAACAAGAACACGAAACATTTTATCATATATATAATGTTATATCAAATACCTTTCAAGACGTTAGAAACTTCAAAATACATTTATGCACAAATCATCAACTTATGCAAAGATTCATTATTAATATTTGAAAGGATATTCTTACACATTATTTATGAATACAAAAGTCAATGCACCAACCAAATAGTCCCATTCATGCCACTTCTAGGGGTTACAAGCATCATGACAAGCATTTCTTTAACCCATATACCACCATTATTAAAATCTTTTTTCGTAGGGTTGTTGAAATTTGAATTTGAATTAACATATATACTTTTTAAAAATTGTTTTCCCAACTTTATAGATGACAACACATAAACAAAAGAAGGAACAACCTCCATTGATAGTCAATTTTCATCTTCTTTGTAGGAAATTACAAGTTCATCAAACAATACTTCAACCTTAAATGTTTAATACTTCAACTTTGAACCCTTGTGCTCAAAGAAATACCAAATGTAAAAAGGTTTAGGTGTTCAACTTCGTACCAATCATCAACTTTCAATGCTTTGAACACCAAAGCTTCAACTATCTATTCATGAAGGAAAAAAAAGTGGTGTGCATGCCATTGCTATTGCAACAAACATTTCTTTTTTGAATAATTGGCCACAACTTTTTTAACCCAAACTAAAGTTTCATTTTTTTTAAATGACATTTTCAAGCCAATAATTATTTTGGGGCACAAAATTCTTTCAATCCATGACCTCTAAAGGCTCTTAAGACCTTTGGTTATTTGAAATGTTGACTTGGCTAATAGATAAGTGGGTATATACATGAGTTGATAATTGCATGGGGCCTATATTTGGTTTTAATAATTTCACGTTGAATTGTTTTTCTCTTTTCAAAGTGGTTTTTTTTTCAATGGTGTAAGGAAAGGGGAGGACCTTAGTTGTTTATGAAAGGGAAAGGGTTTGAGAATATTTTCATTCCCTTTTCCAAAATGGATTTTCTAAAGGTTTTTTTTCTTTTCAAGATGGGTTGTTTATAAAACCATTGGATGCATGTTGTATATTTTGAAATTTTAGTATTATATTAAATCATGTAAATAAAAAAAATCATTCTCACATTTCCCAATTACCCACAAAATGGGATTGACCAAACAAACATGTGTGTTTTCATATTTGAAATCTTTTTCATTCCATGTCTTGGAATTGGCTCTAATGGGGTTGCAATATATTATACTTATAATTGATGTTTGGCACAAAATTATTTACAAAATGTCTAATTTTTAAAAAAATATTGATATTTGTCAAAATTGTTGAAAATTGAAAACCATTAGGTTAATATTACAAATACACAACATAAGATGTATTTTGCATACTTATTCTTTAATTATTAAAATTTTAGAAAATTAAATTTGAAAATAATGAACCTTGTTTTCTAAAATTAAAAAACATTTGGCAAAGAAGTGCCAAACATATTAATCATAGGTATGGTATGTCAAAAAAATCCTCCCAACCCCTCCCCAACTATTTGCCCATCAAACATGGGGCATTTCATTTTTGTCTATAACAATAAAAGTAATAAAACATTCACATTTCACCATTGTTTAAGATTTTATTAATTTTAAAAAAAAAAAACAAACCTTCTTATGATGAAGCCATTTGTTCAAATTAAATTATAAAATGTTTTCATCGTTGGAAAACTAAATCAAACCCATTGCTCAATAGAAGTGACAATGGTTCAAAGGGGAGTCTTCTAAACCTTCATTGGCCCAAGTTTTCTATTTGCAAACATTAAAAAATCACCAATTTTTATATGGAAACAACCATTTATACTTCTACCCCTAAAAGGAGGATTTAATTTTTTGATGTTAATCATGGTCATCCTTTTTCACCTCCAAACTTATGATTTCTCATGTAATTTTTTAATAAAGAAGCATATTTTGTCCATGTTAGATCACTAATGCCAACAATTACAAAGGTGCAAACTAGTGTTGTTTGGATATTGATTTTTTAACGACTTATCAACTAGGGTTTAAAGATATGAAATATCCAACATGTCAAGTCAAAAATTCAATAAGATTTGGGCAAAACCCTAAATGACTTGGTATCAAGTTTTTGGAGAGGTTTATCAAGACCCTATTTAGTGGGTATTGCTTTGACCAAGAAAAAATCCCTCCTTATAACTTTTGAATACATTTAAATTTCATCAAAGTACGTTATTCAATATTTTCTTAAACCAAATATTTTTTCATCAAATAAAATATTTCTTTTGTCCTAAATTATGTAGCTAGATCATTGTCAATACGATGTTTAGCTTGGCAATTATCACAACAATGCATATGGAATGAGATAATATAATTTGTGGCATGAATTTTATGCACAAAAACCTACATTGACATTATATTAGGTGGTTTTCAAATAGGTATTACTAGACCTTTAGACATGACATGTGAATATTATAAAAAAGAACTCATGGGGAACTTTGTAATTGGGGGGATTGATTAAAGAGTCAAATTGATAATATATGGGTTTTGAAAAAAAATAAAAATATATTATTTGATACCATGCATGTGAAATAGAAAAAGTAATTTCATAATGACCCTCTTTTGCTAATTATGGAAGGAAACTAGTTGTGTTTGCCCCATAGATGTTTGATAAAACCTAAATTCATACATGCATGTCTACTATCTTAGGGCAATGATAAGTTTTTATAATATCAAAAACAATAACAATACAAACAAATGAATCAATTAAAAATTAATTTCATTATGAGTTTTGTTATTAAATCAAAGCTTTATTGAAGTTTTAAAAATAACATCAATTTAATTTAAAATATTGTATCTCAAAAAAAAAAATTTAAAATAAAAATTCAAGTGTTTTATTTTAATCAATACTTGCTAAATTTTCATCAAAGCATTATTGAAGTTTTAAAAATAACATCAATTTAATTAAAAAATTATATCTAAAAAAAAATTCTTAAAAATTGAAGTGTTTTATTTTAATCAATACTTGCATAATCTATCAAGTTAATTTTTTAAGAATTTCATTTAAATTTGATTTAAAGGAATTGAAGCTATCATTTGTATGTTTATTAAACAAATTTCATTTAAAAAATTAGTCATATGAATTTCTTTTTTACATTTTCATAGTGATATGGAACCTTGTGATACAAAAAAAAAATGACAACCCAAAAAAATAAAACGATATAAAGACATGATTAAATCAATTACCCAACAAATAGATGGGTAGACTTCAAAATGACCTGTCAATTGGATGGGTGCACCCAAAATCTACACACTTGCACATCCATTAACTTGGGGCAATAAAAAAAAGGTTGGAACACATAAGTAAACTCCATTTTTGAAAAATACAATGTCAATAAACAAACACAATGTTAAAATGCGAATGAAAGAAACACATGTAATGTTTGTGGATTGCATGAAAATAATTTCAAGAACAATGAATATAGGGGCATTGCAAAAAACATTGTATGTTTAACATGTTCATAACAACCTTTTTGTATAGTGTATTTGAAGGGTGGATGATTTTAAATAACATGATTTCTAGGAATTAGTTTGCAAGAGCCTTGGGATGGGGGGTCTTCCATGGAAAATCCTTGGTTTAAGGATTTTTTTGTTATCCGCACTTTTTCAAACACATTTACCTTCATTATTATGCTAAGGAGGGCACCTTTGTCAAAGGTTCCTATGTGGACTTCAGGCTTTGCCTTTGAATTGCACAACAAGAACCTTCAACATGGGTGCCTTCCACTATACATTCCCATTGTTGTAATGTGAAAGATGAATAATGGATATGACCCCCATTCAAATCACGGGGTGATTACAAACACAAGGAGAAAAATCAATTGGTATCAAATGATGTTCAAGCCTTGCAAGGTGACGAAAAATGTTGTTGATGGTAAATGAAACATGGGAAAGACATCCCAAGGGATTTAACACACACACATTTCAACATGTGAATTAAAGGTGAACATTGAAAAATTCACTAAAAGGAATTTTAGAGAAAGTGTGATAAATTGTTAGAACAATGATTGCAAACCAAAACAAAATTGATATTACCTATAAAATGGAAAGAAAAGCTTATTGCTATGCTAATACCATATGGACATTTTAACTTGGATTTTAGACTCAAAAGTTGTGCCCCAAAAATTGCTAAGCTATTTAAATGTAAGATAAATTTTTTTAGAAAATGAAAAAACCACCAAATAAGGCAAGATCTAACATTGAACAAAGCAAGTTTAGATTGAAAAACCCACATTGGCATCTTTTGGTTTGTAGAACAAATTTACATGTTGCATCACACAAAAATTGAATGAAAAATATTTAAAAAAATATATAAGTGAAAAAATCCATATTATCGTAAAAAAATTATAATATTCAAAATCATGTTAAAGGTGAAAAGAAGAATAAAGGCAACAAGAAGATTGAATGGAAACTACACAACAAATTTGTTGAATTACATGATGTCCTTTTTTTTCAATAAGAATCTAAGCATTTGAATGTTGACAAAAACAATGAAAAGGACTTAAAATGCGAGTGTCATTAGCCACACATGGGAATATGCAATTTGAAGGGAACTTGTACACGAAAAGGTTTTGAAAAATGCAAATAATGACCTTTATAAATAATGTCATATGCACAAAATTATCATGAATACCAAAACTACTATTGAGAATGAAAGCTATGACAAATTTATGATTTTGTAAATGTTCATTATGGATAGTTGATAAATGACATGATGTAGAAAAAGGAAATCAATAAAGATTGACATAAAAATTCATATTGTTTGGCCCAAGTGAAGAAAGTAAAAGCAAAAGAGCCAAATGTTTAGACAAGGGTAGCAAGGAAGGTTGAAATTATTTTAGTGCAAATTTTAAAACAAAGGATTTTTTTTGAGAAAATAGGACAATTGAAGAATAATAAACATCATTGCATGCGTTAACCCATTGAATAAAACTCCTTGTCACTAGGTATATTATCATTAAGTACATTGATATTTTTTTAAAAAGAAAAATAAAAAATTGTGCACCCATGATATGAATTGATAAAACACAACATTGTAAGACATCCAATTGAAAAACCTTTGATGATAAAACATGATGAGGTTTTAAATAAGTTTTAAAGTGAATACCCAAATGGGAACAAGTGAAATATGAAATCAAAATGAAGACTTGTCGAATGAAGGCTTGAACAAAGTGTTAAATGATGTGTCAATTAAATCGTAACAAAATAACAAACAAAAGCAAAGGTAAGGTCATCTCCACTAGCAAATAAGTCAATTGGAATGGCACAAAGATTAAATATGGATTATGATGGGACAAAATTATCAACAAGTTGGAAGAATTACGGGGACAAAAGTTATGAAACCCATTAGTGATGGTACTAAACAAAGGTTGTAGTTCCTTTTTAGTTACAAGTCTTAAAATCACCAAGAGTTTTTTAAAAAAAACTTCATGTAATGAAAATTCAATCAATATAATCACAATCTACCCTTTTTTTTTCTTTCTCACCAACTTTAATGAAAAGTTCTTGTGCTAATAATTAAATTATTAAAAACCTCATTAAGATGAGACTAGGTTTGTTTACATAGTTAAAAACCATTTATGAGACCAATGCTAAATTCTGAACATAATTCTTACTTGTAGCCCATTTCTTCTAATGTTTTGTCACAATTTTGATTAAGTGAATGTGCATTATCAATGCTAAATGGAATGGGACATTGGATTTTAGTGTTCCAAAGTTGATTCAATGTGATTTGTTTGGTTACTCAATTGTTGTTTAATGCTAATATGTTATAACATTGGTTTTGTGGAGTTTTCACAATATGTTAGTTATACATTGGTATTATGAGAATTTGAATGTAGGTACTAGCCTCATATTCATATTCCAACAACTTGTTGACACCAAAATTAAACCTTCAATTATTATACATACACAAAATCAATCATTGTTCATAATATTGTGATATTCAATTTGATTATTTTTTGTTCATGAGGTCCCACCTTGTCTACTTCTATCAAAATATTCCATCCATAAACTAGGTTAATATGTCCAAATTGGTTCAACATTAGTATAAACAAAGGGAACAATACACTAAGCTACTTGCAATTCAAGAAAATAATGCACAACTTTTACAATTAAACCATATAAACCAACATTTTGGGCTTATTCAATGCACAAACAATTTAACAAATTTGAACAATACTATTATCATAGGACCTTGATAGCTTAAACACAATTTGTCAAATAATTAATTAATTTTAAAATTTTCATTTCAACAAATATAATTTTTTGAAGGTTCAATATTTTCTTTCCAAAAAAGAATTGAAGTTTTTTTTTTCAAAAATTTCATTTTTTTTGAAAATAATATTATTAATGTTGAAGTTGTCAAGGGAGTTTAATACTCAACAAACAACTTTTCAAGTGAAGATCTAGCAATGAACTGTATTCACATGATGCCCTCACAAAATTATCATTACAAATACAATAAAACAGTAGATCAAATTCAAAACCAATTTTCAATTTCCTTTCTTAATCATTTTAAATGTTAAGTGATTTTTAAAAATTGGTCTTTAATAGATATTACAATTTACTAAAATCTAAAAAAAATCCTTTCAAGAAAATGAATATAAATCCATTGTAAGACATTGCATATCCCAAGTTGATGATCACAAAAATTAAATCTTCAATAGTAAAAAGGAAATGACAACTATCCTAAACAAACAAACAAACAAACACATTACATAATGGATGTCACCTTTATGGCAAGTTCAAACAAAATCACCTAAAATGATAAAAACATACAACTTGGTTGAACATTTTGAGTGCAAAATGAATATGATTTGAAATTAGCACCACTTATAAAAATATAACAAGATTTCTAGTTTCTAATTATCACCTACAAATTGGTTTATGATAAAGGAAAAAAATTTAACGCCAAATCCTCCACAAATTTGAAGTCTCTAACAAAACCACGAAACATACATTAACATCCTAATATATATATATATATATATATATATATAGTTTTGATAAATATGCTTCATCTGTTCACAAGATTTTTTTTTTGGAAAGAATGTAAAATAGAAAAAAAGGAATTACAATGTGGAAGAAAGAGAAAAAATATGAACTTTGTTTGTCTATGGCAAAACAGAAAAGAAACAACAATGAAAAACAACATAGAAACAAAAACAAAAGCGCTAGCAAGGGTTATTTTTTATTTTTTATTTTTTTTCCTCAATTTCCTCAAGTTGTTCCATTGGCAAGGAACCCTAACATTAATTAGCATTAAATTGTCCGAGGTGGGCTGTAATATTTACAAAAGTGTTGCTATAAATCAGGTCCTAGGAAATGCCTAGGTCTAGATGTGGGTAATTTAATTATATGTATTCCAAAAAATAGCCCCAAAAATCCCAAAAAATCACCATTATTATTTTTTTGTGTTTTAACAATTTTCTGAAAAAAATAAAAATAAAATCACAATTTGAAATTTCATCACCAAAAATAAAATAAAATTGGCCCTCACCCTTTCAAAAAAAAATATTTAACAAACATCAATATAGCAACAAAAATTAAAACCCTAGCCATAACTCTAACCCTAAACCTAACCCTAACCAGCACCACTTCAAAATGAACACTTTCTAAAATCTCATGTGAATCACCTGCAGTGTAAACAGTTCCAACATTGAGACCCAGTTTTGCTGGTGTGAAATTGGATATTTTAATCTAAGGGCTCACTCAAAAGAACAACCCTAATGCAAGACTCCTTGTCCCCTGTGGCTGGCAGGGCCCTAAACCCTAAACCCTAAACCAACATGAGAGATGGATGAATGATAATTGGTGGACAGGAAAACCACTTACTTTTTTCCAGAATTCATTGGAAGGGGTTCCAGTTCCCTAGTTAACCACAGTGGTTACCTCAGTTAGTTGTATTCGGGTTTAAGGTTTAGGGTTTAGGGTTTAGGGCTCCCAAGAGCCCTTACCCAGATAAATGCTTTCTTGATTCTCTCGATTGATTTCCGATTCTGCTTCTTCTTCTTCTTCTTCTTCTTCCGATTGATTTTCTTCCTCCGATTCTGCTTCGTCTTCGGCTTCTGGGAGATCAATTGAAGAAACCCAAAGTGGGTTTTGATCGCAACTCATTTGGGTTTTTCTTCAGGCTTTTTTTCTTCCCTTTCTTCCGTTTTTGTAGACAGAAGGAACAATGGTGGAGGACACAGGAGAGAGAGGGACGATGAAGAAGGGAAGCAGGAAAGCAGTTGTCACTTCAGAAGTAGGACTCACCAAGCCTGCTCCTGCTGTTGTGCCCAAGGTGAATGTGCAGGCAACGGATTTGGAAGTGGAGAAATGGAAGGGAGATATACTGGTGGTGGGTTTGTTTGAAGGTAGCAGCAGTTTAGGATTTGAGGAGGAGGAGGAGAATGCGGGAGAGCTGAAGAAACTGGATGATTTTGTAGGTGGTGTTCTCAAGGAGATTGCATCGGAGGAAGAGTTTAAAGGGAAAGTAGGACAGTCCAGTTTTGCGCGTCTGGCAGGCTATGGATTCAAGCGTGTAGGACTTGGGAAATTGGAAGCTGTGGTGGTGGAGGAGGGGAAGACGCCGTCTACTAAGCCTTGGAAAGGTTTGGGAGAGAGTGTTGCCGCCGTTTCCAAAACTGCTTAAGCCACATCTGTCGCCATCTTCATCACCCACTCCAAACAGCTTTCCGAGACTGTGAAGGTGACTGCGGCAGCTGCTATCACCTCAGGTTATTGTTGCTTACTTGGCCTGGCTGCCATGAGGTTGTTGCCATCGCCACCACTGCAAACCCAAGAAATCCTTCAACCCCACAACTCAACGAAAAACTATTGTAACAAAATCTTGTAACAGAATTTTATGAACCCCGTCCAGATTTCTTCTTCAAACTGCAAAATACAATCTTTTCTTTGTCTGTCCGTTGGGTCACAAAAACCGACAGAGAGAGATCCCAAGACCAACAATTAGGGTTTGGATGGGGGCAATTATGGTTTGAGGTGGGTCCGTCTTTGAGTGGGGGTTGTTGTGGAATTTGTGACAGGTTTTGTATTGGGGACATAGGAGGACACACGATACAAATCAGAGTACAAGAGCCCAGCAATTGAGAAGGTAGAGCTCATAGGTCTTGGTGCAGGCATGGAGATTCAGGCCCAGCTCTCACATACAGTTCAACAATGTGCTGGTGTCATTCTTGCCAGATAGCTTGTGAATTCACCAGCCAATGTTCTTACAACCAGTATGTGCACCTCTCCTTTGTTACCCCTCTGCTGCTCAATGCAGGTCAGACATCCAATTACCTCCCGTATTCTGACCAAGAAGCAGAGCTATGTATGATGGAAATGTCAACTACTGGTGCCATTGTGCACCTCTGGTTTCAAACTCTTGGATTTGTAGTGAGTCATTTTACCTGCAAGCAAGCAAACTGCTGCCCATGTTTTGCAGCCACAGAGTTGACATTGAGGCTTGCAACTTGGGTTCTCTTTCTGCTGCCCATGTTTTGCAGCCATAGAGGTGTACTGGCAGATGAGGCAGAGAACATTGCAACAGCCCATGATGATGTGTTGTTGGCAAAGATACTTGACAAGGAAGAATGTGAGGCGCTTAAAATGGGGGAATACCTTGGAGTGGCAGCTGCATCCTCCAACCCACCCAAGTTCATTCATTTCCGCTACACACCACCCTCTGGCAATGTGAAGACCAAGCTTGCAATTGTATGAAAAGGTCTGACCTTTGACAGGTAAGTGTTTCATTTAACTGTTACCTTTCTGACTTGTGTTTCATTTTTTGGTTTTTGTTTTTCCTTCTATTGATGGTTGGAGCCACTCTGCAAGACGTTTTCTGTGAGTCTCAAACAATGAATTATTATTCTCTGTGATGTGGGTGTTTTTGACTTGGGTGGTGAAAATAGTGGTGGCTACAACATAAAGACTGGACTAGGCAGCATGATTGAGGTCATGAAGTTAGATATGGAGGGTGCTGCTGCTGCTTTTGGAGCTGCAAAAGCGATTGCAAGCACCAAGCCTCTAAGCATGGAGGTAGGAATTGCAGCAGGGGTCATTATTGCCCAAGCATGATTCTGTGCGAAATGACAAGCTCTTAGATTTCTCTCACGAATTGGCTCTGAATTTTTTTTGACTATAGTTTCCTTCCCATTCTGCCAGTCAGAAATGAGAAACAGCTTGAATACTTCTAATTGAGGGTCACAATTCAAGTAACAGTTTTCTAGGCTTATGTTTGTTTGACCATTCATGCATGTCAACCAGTTTTTGCTCTACTGATTGGTATGTCCATGACAGGTCAATTTCATTGTTGCAGCTTCTGAGAACATGATAAGTGGTGGAGGCATGAGACTGGTGACATACTCACAGCTTTCAATGGGAAAACAATTGAGGTTTGTATTGAGAGCCAAATACTTCCCCTTGAAATAATTACTTGTGAATGTGCCATTCTTGTTTTGCACCTCATACAGATTTTCCCCTGCCATTAGCATGTTAATACTCATTGGGTTTTGGCGATGATTCCTCTTTTCACAGGTTAATCATACCGATGCTGAAGGTAGACTTACACTTGCAGATGCTCTTGTCTATGCTGGTCAGCTCAAAGTTAACAAGGTTTGTCCCTCTTGTTTTCCACCCATCCATGAAACCTCCTTCTCCTGTTGCCTGAGCTGGTGAGCTTTGGTTTCTTTTACCCATTTCAGCTCATTGTTGCTTTTATGAGAAAAAAAAATCTGTTGTGTATGTGTGTGCAGATTGTTGATCTGGCAACTCTGACAGGAGCCTGCATTGTTGCTCTTGGAACTGACATTGGGGGTTAGTGCCTTCTCCTTGTTTCTCTTTCTTGAAGCTCTTATTTCAAAGTGTTTGATTTCCAACTGCATGAGAAGAGTTTTCTTCTCTTGACAGATCACAATTGTCTAACAGATAGCTCATCTGCTCATGATGAACTAGAAAGTGTTTGCATTTATGGATTGTGGGTGTGAAAGACAGGCATATTTACCCCAAGTGATGAGCTAGCAGAGGAGCTCTCAGTTGCATCAACAAAAGCTGGAGAGAAGTTTTGGCGCATGCCCATGGAGGAAGGGTACTGGGAGTTGATGAAATTTAATATTGCAGATTTCGTTAACACAGGGTCACGTGCTGGTGGATCCATCACTGCTGCCTATTCCTAAAACGGGTAATTTTAACTCCATCAGGGTTGCTAGCCTGTTTTCCTTCTTTTCTTCACAAATAGTTGGGTGCTGTATGTAAATCAGGATTCTAAGAGTTGTGGAACCTGTTTGAGTTTTACTCTGCTAAAGTGAAATATCTGGGAGATGGGTGTACACAGTTTGTGGACGAGAAGCTTCCCTGGGCACACTTGGATATTGCAGGATCTGTATGGAAAGACAAGACTGGAGGAACAGGTTTTGCAGTCTCCACATTGGTAGAATGGGTTGTCAAGAACTCATCAGCTTAGGTATGTGGAATTAACTTCAGAGACGACCTGACATGTTTCCAAGGCCATCAAGTTCACGATAGTACTAACAGCACTGCTCAACAAAGTATGTTCTCATTGCAAGCGAACATGATGACACAGTTTGAAAGATCCGGCAGATGATTCTAAAGCACAAAATCACACTGATCAACAGCCAGATGTCACCATATCATGATCAATCACAAGCTAATGTGTGAATGAATTGCATGTCAGAATTTCTTCAGTCTGTAAATTGTTTTTCTGTTTTTGGTCCAGTGCATTTCCGAGGCTCGTTTTGGGACGGGTGATGAACTAGGACAAGCTTGGCTATTACCAACCTTGTGAGTTCATTAACCATCTCATAGGAGTGTCAGAATTGCTAGAGGATTCGGAATCAAATTGGTGCTCGATGCATAAACATATATCTCTCTGTAAAAGAGGGTCAATGTTTTGCAGCAGATTTGCTCAAGTTAGTACATGCCCATTTCTGAAGAAACCCTGTCTCTCTCTCATCTGATGGCAAATTGCATTTGAGTATTTTTTTCCATGTAATTTTGGGAGGAAAAAAAATAGAGGAAAAGAAAAACATACATAAAACTTGAGGAACAAGCAATTACCTTTTTGAGTTTCAGTCTTGAGATGTTTAGAATGTTTGAACCCTAAATCAAGTGTGACCAGTGAGTGCACCATGATGGATGGATGGATGATGGGTTGACAGGAAACTCTATTTCATTTGGGTTCCAGTTCCCTAGCTAGCTAGCAAACTATGGCGGTTAGCTCGGGTTCTGTTTTTACTACTTACCTACTAGCAACCCATTAACCCACTAACCATCTACATGCATCTACTTACTTATTAGCCTCTCAACTATTAACCTTTCTTCTGACCTACCTACTTACACACCTAATTAAAGGACTTATCTTTTACATTATCCGTCGTTTAATGTCTCTTGTATTATCATTGCTTCTTAATTTTTTGAATTGCTTTCTACAAAAGTTTCTCAACTGTTCATGAATATTTTCAAGGGTGAAAGCTTTCAAGGGTGTGGGGAAGCTTGCAAGGATGACACACCATGGTTTGAGAATGCCTGTGCAGATTACGGTGAATAAGCATTCTTCCAAATGCACTGTGATTCTGGGTGGAGGTTAAGATGAATAATAAAAACTCCATGATGAATCTAGTGAAATTTGGATCATAAATTGACTAAATATTCCTAATCATGGAAATTGGTAGCACACTAGAAGTTACGTTGAATGGCCATGAGGTATTATTATGTTTTCCCAAGAACGGTATGCAACAATGTTGCTTTTACTTTGAAATGGTGATCACCCCTCTTGGTTGATGAAGACAAAAATGATTCATTTGTGGTTTCTTTTTTCACTTTGAATGGAATGAAGGCTTTGCAACAATGGATATCATGTGGAGTGAATGAGTAATGAGGTCACTATGTTTCTGCTAGAAGCAGTACTCTCAGTAACCACAATTGTTATTCAATCTAAAGAACTGGTTGTGTTTTCTTTGTATTTTTGGTCACATGTTGGGGTAGTAGTGTTTTATCACATACATGTCTACTGACTACACATTTAAAGAGTTCTCTGGAAAAGTGTTGCAATTTAAGTCAGAATCTCATTTTGGCTCTGTTAGGGTAGATAGGTTGATGAGTGGATGCTTAAGAATTCAAAGAAAGTTCAAACCTCACACATTGTTCTGAAACTCAAAAGAACATTTGTATCCTTTTCACCTTGCATATTCAAGCTTGGAATGAAGCCCATGTTGGTGTGGGGGGTGGGGATGGGAGGAGTGTTGAGGCACTCCTTGATCAATAATTATGCATAACAATTATTCCTCTATGAATGCTCTTACTACCCATTTGACCACAATTTGTCACTAGTGGGTTGGATGACCCAAGGTTTAAACCCTAAACCCTACAAAACAAAGCTTCATCATGAAATTGAATATATACAACTAATATTATACATTTAATGTTGTATATAAATTTAAATGTATAATTTAGGAGCATAAATGTTAATCAAGATTTTATATCCCTTAGAGTTTTGTTTAATTTTTAATTAAGAGCATAATTCAACAAAAATTAGATCAACCCACTCTCAAGGTGTTTGAATAATAATCATCTTTAAGGTCTTCTAGGACTAGGGGTGACAAAACAAAAGCTTGTACACGATAGAAATTATTTTATTTTAAAAAATTATTGTCACATGTATTCATAATGTTTTGGTTGCATGGTTTTATTTTAAGATTTTAAAATTGAAAATTAAAATAATCTTTACGATCCCATGCAAGTTTTTTTTTTCCTTTTTTTTTGGGTTTTTTTTTCATTTCATCAATTGATGAGCATCCCAATAAGGATTTAGTGCTAATTTTGTCATCCGTTAACGTCAGACATGTCCCAACCAATAGAATCATGGGGGACATACTAGTCACAAAATTCCCCTGAATTAAAAAATCAATTTAATTAAATGGGGCAATTTCTTCCCAATTTTTTTTCCCCATAATTTTTATTGTATTCTTAAGAATCTGCAACAGCATATTCTCTTTTTGTGGGGAGGGAGGTGGGGTGGGGTCACCAACAAGGTTCTTTTTTTCCTTTTTTTCAATTATGTGATATCAAAAAAATTTGGCAAAAATTTCCTTAAAAAAAGAGAAAATTTAGTCATATTTAAAATTTTAAAATTAAAATAATTTTAAATAATTTTCTAGTGATGAAAATTACTCACATTTTAATATCTCCCCCTCACCTTAGGTCTAAAAATTTATGAAATTGCCTCCAAGAAATCTTACCCATGAAAAAGGCTTTCCAACCATAGTAAGTGCAAGAGCTCTCCCTGAATTCCTTAAAATATTTATTTTACATTTTTTATTTTTTTTTGACAAATTTGTTCAATATTCAATAACTCTTACACTATAGGTCTAAACATTACCAAACCACCTTTGATGTACCCGTACTCATCGAGGGCTTTCCAACAATACCAAGATCACCAACGAGGGCACTATAGTTTGAGATCTTTGAGAGATCTCAATGTGACAAACAAAACAAAACAAACAAACAATCTTCCTTAATAGATAAACCAACATACTAAATGGCATTTTTTTGATTAATTGTGATCAGCTTTTTTTTTTTTTTTTTTGTGTTTTTTTTTTTTTTCTTATCAACAAAAAAAAAAAAAATTGAATTTAATTCATAAAAAAAATTTTTTTGAAAAAAAGTAAAA